>ERZ1504853.394-NODE-394-length-7739-cov-3.222410_pt1 | contig 7739 bp, 5 predicted proteins | sample MGYA00575752_ERZ1504853 | MGnify/ENA primary metagenome ERZ1504853 (study PRJEB39906, sample SAMEA3182064) | gut metagenome | biome: human; feature: gut; material: Stool; isolation source: human stools | place: Canada | collected 2013-01-28 ... | reverse complement strand
TGTTTCCCTTTTTCTGTCAATGCGGAAAACAGAATGCCGGAGATGAAACTGGAAACGAGTGCTCACGAAACGATGGAAGCGACACTCCGCCAATCCATGGAAGGACGAGAAGAGGAAAAGGCAAAAAGTTATTTAACGAAACATGCTGTTACGGAAGAAAAAGAACCTTCCGATTTCAGTCTTCATGTAAAGAATGCGCCTATCCAGGAGGTCCTCCGGAGTCTGGCGGAACTTACAGGGAAAAATATTGTCTTCGGCGGTACAGTTACAGGAAGTGTGACGGCTGATCTGGATCACGTCACGCCGAAAGAAGCGCTCCATGCCATGCTGGTTTCCCAGGGACTCATAGCACGGGAAGAAGGAAGCACGCTTATCGTCATTGGTGAATCCGCCATGAAAAATGGGGGAAGAGCAACGAAATCCTATAAATTGTCTTATGCGGAAGCGAAAGAAGTGGCGGAGGGGCTTCGCCAGCTTTCCGACAGCGTCCATGTAGCATATAACCAGACGGCAAACGCGGTCATTCTGAGCGGAACACCTTTGGAAATCATGGAAACCGCTGCGGTTCTTCGCTCTCTTGATGTTCCTGAAAAACAGGTAAAAGTAGAGGCGGAAGTTATTGCTGTGAACCGATCCCATTCCAAAGAACTTGGGATCGACTGGGATTTTAAAGCTCTTACCGGCAGCGGCGAGTATCGCAGGGAAAGCTGGAATGAACAGCGGTATGTCACCGATGATGCGGGAAATATAAAGTATGATAAAAATGGAAATCCGCGGATGCGGAATATCGAACATAACGGATGGAATGTGAAGATTCCTGAAGGCTACGCAGGTATTTCCTACGGCAGATCCGTGGCAGGGCATCCCTACACCGCTTTTTTCAGGGCTAACCTGAATGCTCTTGTTTCTACAGGCAAAGCGAGAATCCTTGCCCGGCCGAATGTGGTCACCATGAACGGGCGGGAAGCGGAAATACTTATAGGAAATAAAATTCCGGTTATCGTGGAGCACGTGGATAACGGCGTTCGGACAACGACCACGGAATACCGCGACGCAGGCATCAAGCTTACCTACACGCCCCGAATCAGTGCGGACGGGGAAATCACCGCAAATGTGAATGCTGAGGTTTCCACGCCGTACCTTGTGCCTGAAATGCGGGCTTACCGTATCATTACCCGCCAGGCAAATACACTGGTCCGTCTCCGGTCGGGCGATATGCTTACTATCGGGGGTCTGATAGATAAGGAAGAAAATAAAACCTTTAGGAAAGTTCCTATTCTGGGAGATATCCCCTTACTGGGAAAACTTTTCCAGAGCAAGAGCCGATCCGTGGAGGAGTCGGAAATAGTCATTATCATAAAGGCGGAAATATTGGACAGATGAACCGCTTTTATAGGAAGATAAGGGAAATATGGCAGTACTTAGAGTCAATGGTTTAACTAAATATTTCGGCATTAACAGCGTTTTTGAAAATGTTTCTTTCGAATTGAAAAGCGGCGAACATATTGGGCTTGTAGGGGCGAACGGCGCAGGGAAAACGACACTCCTGAAATGTATCATAGGAAGGGAAGAGACTGACCGGGGAACGATAAAAACCAGTGATGGTGCAGTAATCGGCTACCTTCGCCAGGATTTTGATTATGCCGGTGAAACGATACGTGATGAAATGGAAGAAGCATGGAAAGACGTTCTCTTTTATAAAGACAGAATGGAACGGCTGGCAGCCGAATTGGAATTTCATAAAGATGACGCTGATCTTGTTTTGGAATATGGAAAAACGGAAGTCCGTTTTGAATTTCTCGGCGGTTATGATTATGAATCTGCCACGAAAAAAATTTTAACGGGTCTCGGTTTTACGGAAGAGGACTGGGATCGGGATATTCATTCTTTTTCCGGCGGTCAGAAGGTCAGGATTAATTTGGCGGCTGCTTTCGTGCGTCATCCGGATTTCCTTCTTCTTGATGAACCGACAAACCATTTGGACATGGGCATGCTGGAATGGCTGGAGGATTATCTTCGCTCCTATAAAGGAGGCGTGCTTATGATTTCTCATGACCGTTACTTTCTTGATGCTGCGGCGACAGGCATTATTGATCTGGAGAATCACCGCATTCATTCTTACCGCGGCGGCTATACGCGGTATATGGATACGAAGACACGGGAAACGGTAGCTTATGAAAAAGCGTATGAAAAGCAGCAGGAGCATATCCGTGAAACGGAAGAATACATAAGAAGATACAAAGCGGGGATCAAATCAAAACAGGCACGGGGACGGCAGTTGCAGCTGAACCGCTTGGAACGGCTGGAAAAACCGAACCGGCAGGCCACACTTCGTTTTCATTTCACACCGCCTGATGACTGTGCGGATAAGGTTCTTGATATCCTTCATGGTACGGCAGGATATAATGGGACTCCTTTATTTAAAGATATAGAAATGCATATAAAAAAAGGGGAGACGGTAGGACTTATCGGACCGAACGGTGCGGGGAAGACGACCCTCCTGAAAATGATTACAGGGGAACTGGCGGGAGAGAAAACGCTTATCCACATGGGAAGCCATGTACAGGTGGGTTACTACTCCCAGGAGCAGGAGTGGCTTTCACCGGATCGAACCGTTATTGATGAGGTGCGGGATCTTTTCAATTATGGCGAAGCGGAAGCAAGAAATGTACTGGGCATGTTCCTTTTTCGGGGAGAAGATGTTTTCAAAAAAATATCTCTTCTTTCCGGCGGTGAAAAGGCGAGGTTGTCCTTGTTATGTCTCTTTCTGAAACGGCCGAACTTTCTCATCCTTGATGAACCGACAAATCATCTGGATATTCCTACGAGGGAAATCATGGAAGAAGCCATACAGGCTTTCGGCGGAACCTGTCTGATCGTTTCCCATGACCGGTATTTTCTCGATAAAGTTGTGACGCGCACACTGGAACTGGACAATGGCAGGCTTACCGAGTACCTTGGCAACTACACTTACTATAAAGAAAAGAAAAAAGACCTGGAAGAATTTGAAAAGGACAGGGGAAATGCAAAGACTGCAAAGACGCCTGCCCAAATGACAGTATCCAAGGCGGAACCGAAAAAGGTAGAAAAGAGGGAAATTTCCATAGCGGCAGCAAAAAAGCTGGAGCAGGTGGAAATGGAAATTGCACGGCAGGAAGCGACCGTGAAAATGTATACTTTCCGTATGAATAGCGAGCCTGAAAATTATGCCGCCCTTACGGAAGAATATAAAGACGCGGAAGAAAAGCTGGCAAAACTTTATGAACGATGGGATGCCATCGCAGAAAATATGTAAAGGAGGATTACATGAAAGACACGGCACTGGCGGCAGCCAAGGAAATGATTAAGACGATGGAAGGCTTAGCAGATGGTTTGCAGGAACGGCTGCGCAGAACGGAAGCAGAAAATGAGGCGCTTCGGAAAGAATTGGAAAAGTATCGCGAAGAAGAACGGGAAATGGCGGAAGAGGTTTTTCGGGGAGGCTCCGGTGAATTCAGCCGCTGTGACGACGGAGAGACATTAGAAGACCTAAGCGGGAAACTCAGCTGTTACTATCGGGATTTAGATCTTTATGACGAAAAGCGGATTACCGCTGAAGACGGGGAAACGCTCTATCACACGATGAAGTACATCTTCAAACAATTAAAAAAAGCAGGTGTCCGCTTTAAGTGATACCTGCTGTAAATGACGGACAGAAATGTTCGTCTTTTTTTCTATTTTAATTTCTTTGCCTGCGCGTAGAAGAACATATACTGCTGAAAAATGCCTGCTGCATGGCCATAAGATGGGAACGGGCTGATTCCGCCATAATATTTCTGAATGACCCGCCCGATCCACACGTCTACAGGTGCGGCTGCCGTGCGGTGGTAAGCGAATAGGGAAATACAATTTACCACTTTGATGCCTGCTCCGGGAAACAGAAGAAGTTTTTCCGTAAGTTCTTTATCAGACAATGTTTCCATTTTAGTGAAGCTGATCTTTTCTCTCGCAATCATGCGGACTGTGGCATGAATATAGGCGGCCCGGTACCCGAGAGAACAGTTTTTCAATTCATTGACAGATAATTTCCCGAGCGCTGACGGGGAGGGAAATGTGTAAAAAGTCCGCCCATTTTTTGTAATTTCCTTTCCTGCGGCAAGACAAAGTTTTTCTACGGAACTCCGTATAGCGGGAATGGATTTCCTTTGGGAGATAATAAAGGTGATGAGCATTTCAAAAGGATCCTGCCGCAAGATACGGATACCTTTTCCATATCCGGCCGCAGCCCTGAGAAAATGATCTTTTGCGGGAATGGAGCGTCTGAGCGACTTGTAAGAAACAGATAAATCAAAATAAGGAGCCCACACCCGCTTCCATGCGTAAGGGGTGCAGTCCGCTTCCCAGGTATCCGCTCCAAGCGGGGACAGAGACAACATGTTTTTCCCTGTGATGAAATGGAAGGAACCGTCGGGCTGTGCGGAGGCACGGAAACATTGTCCGCTCCGTATGATTTTTTCCGGATCAAAGTCGTCAGGAATTTGTATTTTCATAAAATAACCTCTTTTCCTCTCTTTATTATACAGGGGATTTCTATTCTTGCCGTGAACAGACGGAATTGGTAGTATAATAACAACATGAAAGGTACATAAATAATAATTTAAAGCAGGTGCAGTTTATGAGAGCAAGAATACATAAAAGTCTTTTAATGATGGGTGTTATTTCAGTAGCACTCGCATTTTTACTGGCAATTATCCTCCATTATCAAAGCATGCAGGAACAGGCGGACCGTGAACTGGCGCGTGTGGCTCAGACGGCCGCCGCAGCGGTATCTATGGAGAAGGCTCCTGAAAGCAAGGCATACCTTGATGCTATTTATGATGGAAATAATAAGGACATCCATATCGTATGGCTTACGGATAAAGGGAGTATTCTTTACGATACCGATGAAACTCTTGGAAGGAACTATCTCGAGATGCCCGAAGTCCGGCAGGCGATCCGGGAGGGCTCCGGGGAAGTCGTTCATAAATCGTCTGATGAGCATCCGAAAAGTTATGTGGCGTACCGTACGGCCGATGATACCATTCTTCGTTTTTCCAAATCAAAAACAATTTCTTTTTTTGTCGCGTCTGATTTTATTCCTGAAGTCATCCTTTTCCTTCTTGTTTTTTCCGTGGGATGTCTTGCTGCGGCGGAACATGAAACAAATCGTATCCTGAGTCCCGTCCGTGGCTTGGGAAATATCATACAGGACATTATGGCGGGAAAAGAGATAGGCAGGCTGCCTGATGAATATGAAGAACTTATGCCCCTCATCAACAAGGTGGAAGAACAGCATGATGAAATAGAAAACTATTTGGAAGATATTGAAGAAGAGAGAAATACGACCCGTACCATTTTGGATACTATTTCTGATGGGATTATTCTTTTGAACAGCCGGAAAGAGATTGTCGATTATAATGAGCGGGTAAAAGAAATATTTCATGTGGAAAAAGACAAGCGCTTCCGCCGCATTTCCTTTCTCTATCATGATGAAGATTTTCTTCGCGCTGTCGGACGTGCCTATCGTTCTGAACGTTCCCGCGAGTATACGATGACGCTCTTTGGGAATCCATTCCGGATGACTACGGCAAAAACGGAACTGACTGATGGGGAAGAAGGGCTGCTCCTTGTTCTCAGCGATATGACGGCAAATTACATGGCGGAACGCATGCGCCGGGAATTTTCGGCGAACGTTTCCCATGAATTAAAAACACCTTTGACATCTATCAGCGGGTTTGCGGAAATTATCTCCAGCGGTATGTACCAAAGTGAAGAGGATTTGAAAGTTTTCGGCAGACGAATTTTAGATGAATCCCATCGGATGATGTCCTTGATTGACACCATCATGCACTTGTCAAAAGTGGAAGAAACAGAAACCACGATCAAATGGAAGCCCGTAGAAGTTGCTGGACTTGTCCGCTATGCCGCCGAACTCATCAAACCGCAGGCTGATAAGAAGAATATAGTTGTCGAGCTGGATATGGAGCCTGTCCATGTCTACGGGAATGCCGCTCTTTTATCCGAGCTGGCGATGAATCTTTTGGATAATGCGGTGAAATATAATCATGAAGGCGGCCATGTAACGGTGAAACTGGCGGCGGAAAACGGAGAAATGGTCATGACCGTTTCCGATACGGGAATCGGTATCCCCGCAGATAAACAGAACCGTATTTTTGAACGCTTTTACAGGGCAGAGGAGAGCAGAAATAAATTCACCGGCGGCAGCGGACTGGGACTTGCCATCTGCAAGCATATTGTAGAGAAACATAAAGGCAGTCTCACTATTTCCAGCACAGAAGGAGAAGGGGCAACCTTCATCGTTACTCTGCCTGCTATGAGTGAAAGCGATGTGTCCGTGGAGACGGATAATGATATTCTTGCAAAGCAGGAAGCTGCTGACGGTGAATCGGGGAAATTGGCGGAAATGGAAGCGGCAGAAGAAGCTGCTGAAGAAATGACTGAAGGAAGCGATGCAGCCGATAATACCGAGGAGAAAGAACTATTGAAAAGGAAGAAGGAAAAGAAACGGAAAAAAGCGAAGAAGAGAAAGGCGAAAGCTGTAGAACAGGCGGAAAAGCAAAAAACAGCCAAAGAAGAAAAAACGGGAAAAACATCAAAAGCGAAAAAGTAAATTGAAAAGGATATGCCTTGGGAACATCCCGGAGACATATCCTTTTATAATGCTGATTAACGCGTTGCGGCAGTAAACATACCGGTTGCCTTATTAAAAGTAAGGACATAAACTGGACCGCCTGCTGATGAATGGCTGCCGCCTGCCGGCGGATCAACATGGAGAAGAAGATACTTCTTTGTGATCTCCAGTGTTCCGTCGCCCTCTTCTCCCGTAAGGGAAGAACCGTCGAAGGCAAGAGTAAATTCCCCCTTTTGGTAGGATACGATGCGGAGCCCTTTAATGTCGCCCGTCTGGAAGACATAAAAACGCTTTCCGTTATCCGTTTGTACAAATTGAGTTATGGAGACAGAAGCATCTTTTCTTCCGTTTTCTCCATACAACGCGACAGGGAGATCGGAAAGAATCAGATTGGATTCATTGATTGCTGTTGAAAAAACAGCATCCGCCTTTCCGTCATTTACCGCGTTCAGATTAATGCCGAGACGCTGCTCTGCAGAAAGATTAATCTGGATGGCCGCTTCACCTCCGGAAACCGCCAGGCTGGAAGTGGAGCCTTCCTGCCAGCTGGCATAAGCTGTTCCTGCGGTAATTATCGCAGCGGCAAGAGTACATAATATCTTTTTCATAAAATACCTCCTTGTCCCTATTATAAACGATATGGAAAAAGAAGTCGCGGAAAAATGAAAATACACCGTGTACACATAAAAAAGACAGTCCTTTTATGTAAAAATATAACCTAAGTAAATACACAATATATGTTCATTGAAATAAGGAGCCTTGTTTACCTTATAAGCGTATTCTTAATCTGATGAAATGAATAAAGAAATAGAACCTTTTTATCGCTTTTATGAAAGCAGAGGAAAATCCATGCGGGCAGCAGAGAAAGAAATAATGAAATTGGAAAAATGAGTGTTTGACGAAAGAAAAAAGACTTGCTATAATTCATTTTGCTGACAGGGACATATTCTTGCGGCGTCCGGTTCCATTTTTTCAAAAGGATTCAAAAGAATGCTTGACAGAAGGAAATGGCCGTGCTAAAGTAATGAAGTCGCTTAGAGCGATGGTTCTTTGAAAACTGAACAGTACA
>ERZ1504853.383-NODE-383-length-7840-cov-5.269364_pt1 | contig 7840 bp, 6 predicted proteins | sample MGYA00575752_ERZ1504853 | MGnify/ENA primary metagenome ERZ1504853 (study PRJEB39906, sample SAMEA3182064) | gut metagenome | biome: human; feature: gut; material: Stool; isolation source: human stools | place: Canada | collected 2013-01-28 ... | reverse complement strand
AAATATTCAGAACCTTTTAGTTCTGTTGGCGTTAATTAGACAGTTTGAATGATAAAGAGTTTAATTAACCACTTAACTATTTTAAGGTATATGAAAAAGATTCTAATGTTACTGGCTTTAGCTGGTGTGTCTTCTGTTGCCATGGCGCAGCAAAAGACTGAAGTTGTGGAAGAATTTGGTGTTATCCAGGTTCAGGATAAATATCAGGTAATCACTAATCCGTTCTGGAGTAATTGGTTTTTCTCTATAGGCGGTGGTGCCGAAGCAACTTTTGGAGATAATGATAAGGCAGGAAGTTTTGGCAAGCGTATCAGTCCGACGCTGAATTTTGCCATCGGCAAATGGTTCACCCCGGGACTGGGAGTACGTCTGCAATATAGCGGCCTTCAGGCAAGAGGATATACGTATGATGCAGGTGCTGACTACGTGAAAGGCACTCAGATGGATGACGGCTACTACAAACAGCGTTTCGACTATATGAATCTGCACGGAGATGTGATGTTCAATCTGAATGCGCTGTTTGGAGGATACAACCAGCACCGTGTGTATGAAATCATTCCTTATGTAGGTGCTGGCTTCACTCACAACTACACAAAGCCTCACCGCGAAGCTCTGTCTGTAAACGCGGGTATCATCAATCGCTTCCGTATTTCCAATGCGATAGATATTAACCTGGAGCTGAGCGCAATGGGCGTTGAAGATAAGTTCGATGGCGAAGTTGGCGGCGATCATGGATATGATGGCGTGCTGAGTGCAACGGTAGGGTTGACATACCGTTTCCCCGCCCGTGGATTCCGTCGCCCGATGCCTCAGTTGATTTCTCAGGTAGAGCTGGCTGCCATGCAGGCACAGCTTGCAGAGATGGGAGCTGCCAACCAGCAGCTGCAGAATGCATTGGTGGCTGCACAGAACCAGCCGGTGGCCGAAGTTACGGAAACCGAAGTGATTGTTCCCGATCCGGATATAGCACCGCGTACCGTATTCTTCAATATCGGTTCTGCCGAAGTCTCTCCACGTGAAGCAATGAACTTGTCTTATCTGGCAGACCAGATGAAACAGTTCCCGAACGCCACTTACACTGTAAACGGATATGCAGACTCTGCAACCGGTACGCCGGCATTCAACAAAGAGTTGAGTTTGAAGCGTGCACAAGCCGTGGTCGATGTATTGGTAAAACAATACGGAATTCCTGCTGACCGCCTGAAGGTGGATGCCGGTGGTGGTGTCGATAAGTTCGGACAGCCGATTCTGAACCGTGTGGTATTGGTGAAATCTGCCAATTAGAAAGCTACGAGCTACAAGCTACAAGGAGTTACGAGTTATAGAAATGAGAAGGGGCATGCGTTATTATGACGCATGCCCCTCATTTTTTGTAACCAGTAACTTGTAACAGGTAGCTCCTTGTAACTCGTAACTTCTGTAACTCGTATCTCCTATCCCTTATTCTCCGCCGAATTTCTTTACTTGCTCTGCAATCAGTTCCGCATCATCAAAGTAGTTTATCTTCATAGCCTTGCGTACATCGTCCAAGGTTGCGGCAGCGGTTTCCCTGGCAGTTTCGCAACCTTTCTTCAGCATGTCGTAGATGGCGGGGATGTCTTTTTCAAACTCCTTGCGGCGGTTGCGGATAGGCTCCAGTGTCTCCTGCATAATTTCGTTGAGGAACTTCTTCACTTTCATGTCGCCCAGACCGCCACGTTGGTAGTGGGCTTTCAGTTCGTCCAGATTCGGATATTCGGGCAGATAAAGGCCGAAGTGTTCCGGACGGCAAAAGGCATCCAGGTAAGTGAATACGGTGTTGCCTTCCAATTTTCCGGGGTCTTGCACACGCAGGTGGTCGGGGTCGGTATACATGCTCTTCACCTTCTTCTGCACCTCGTCGGCAGAGTCCGAAAGATAGATACAGTTGCCGAGGCTCTTGCTCATCTTGGCTTTGCCGTCCGTTCCCGGCAGGCGCAGGCAGGCTGCATTGTCGGGCAACAGGATTTCCGGTTCCACGAGGGTTTCACCATATATATAGTTGAAACGGCGTACGATTTCACGAGCTTGTTCAATCATCGGCTCCTGGTCTTCGCCCACGGGCACGGTAGTGGCGCGGAAGGCGGTAATGTCCGCTGCCTGGCTGATGGGGTAGGGGAAGAAACCTACGGGGATGCTTGTCTCGAAATTACGCATCTGGATTTCGGTCTTTACCGTCGGGTTGCGTTGCAGGCGGCTCACGGTCACCAGGTCCATATAGTAGAAGGTCAGTTCGCAGAGTTCCGGTATCTGGGATTGGATGAAGATGGTACTCTTCGTCGGGTCCAGTCCGCAAGCCAGGTAGTCCAGTGCCACCTCGATGACGTTCTGGCGCACCTTTTCCGGATTCTCCATATTGTCCGTCAGCGCTTGTGCGTCGGCGATGAAGATGAAAATCTTGTCGTACAAGCCGGAGTTTTGCAGTTCCACTCTTCTTCTCAATGAGCCTACATAGTGTCCTATGTGCAGGCGTCCTGTGGGGCGGTCGCCCGTAAGGATGATTTTTTCTTTTGCCATATTATGTATTTTTTAGTTTCTTCATTGTATAAAAGCCATTAAGACCGGCAAAGATACCTATAATTATCGAAACCTCAAGGGATGACGCTTTCTTTCCTTTTCACGTATACCTTATGGCTTCCGATGCCGCTTGTATCGATTCCGCTGCCGGGAGTATGTGCCCATTTGCGCAGTTCCACGGTGGCGGTGGAGCGGACGAGTCCGGTCAGTTGCCGGTAGATGCTGACAGTAAGGAAGGCATGCTTGTCCAGATACTGATGCGCCAGAGCCAGACGTTGTTCGGGGGTGTATTTCTTCGACGAGCGTGCGGGTTTCCAGGAGGCACGTTCCAGTTCGCACCAATGGTTGGTTTCTCTAATCAAGGCCTTGTCTGTGCGGAAGTTCACGCCACTTACGTAGATGCTCCGCGCGTTTCGCTTCGTGGTGCTTTCTTGGGGCTGTTCGCGTTCCTTGTCGGGGTAGATGGACAGTGCGGGGGTGAATACGCCCAATCCTTCTATCTTCACCGAGCGTCCCATTCCCATTTCGTGGGCCAGGGCTTCGCCCAGCTCGCAGATAATTCCTTCGGTTACGCCTTTCGAGAATCCCGAGGTCATGGCGATGTATTCCGCCAGTTCGCGCGTGCCGGTCTGTCCGGTCATCACCATCTTGGGGTAGGTGATTGGTTCGCCCGTGCCTTGCAAGTCGGGCATTTCTTTCATTTGGTAGCGTGTGGTCATTGTTGCGTTCTCCTTTCTTTTCTTTCCTTCGTTGCAAAGTCCTTTTCCCTGCGGAGCAAAGTTCTTTTGGTGGCGGAGAAATCTTAGAATAAAGCCTTTATTCCAAGGAATAGAAATTTTATTTTTAAGAATAAAGGCTTTGTTTGTAGAAACAGAATCCTTGTTCTATTTTTGTATAGGCACAAAGGTAAGTTTCCGTGGCGAGAAAAGCAAGTTTTGGTGGGGAGAATCTTCATATTTATCCGCAAATGCCTTTACTGAGATATAGTCTTTCTTTTTTATATGGAATCGCATTTTTCGGAAAAAGATTTCGGTTGTGGGCGACGGCCGCTCTTCTATTATGGAGGATGACGTTTCTTTTATGCAAAAAAATATGCCACAATTTGCTCTTTTCGTAAATAAGTCGTTACTTTGCACAAATTTTAAAGAGACTATGCAATCGCAGGAAATGAGAAGCAAATATAACCTCCGTTCGAATGAATTTCATTCGGGAGCCGTCAGTTTCTCTTTTTTCGAGAAAGATATTTTTAGTTCTTTGGTAATGCGTTAATCCTTTATTGGGTGACGCATTTTTTTTGTGAAATAGCTACAACTCGTAGTTCGTAGCTTGTAACTCGTAACTTAATAGACAACAAGAGAATATGGAAAAGAATTTAAAGAAAGTGCTTGTCTTGGGTTCTGGTGCGCTCAAGATTGGTCAGGCCGGAGAGTTTGACTATTCCGGTTCGCAGGCGCTGAAGGCGTTGCGCGAAGAAGGTATCGGTTCTGTTTTGGTAAACCCGAACATTGCTACTATCCAGACATCGGAAGGTATCGCCGATCAAGTTTATTTCTTGCCGGTAACTCCTTATTTCGTGGAAGAAATCATCAAGAAAGAACGTCCCGACGGCATTTTGCTGGCATTCGGCGGACAGACGGCGCTGAACTGCGGTACGGAACTCTATCAGAACGGAATTCTTCAGAAATATGGCGTGCGCGTGCTGGGTACTTCCGTTGAGGCGATTATGTACACCGAAGACCGTGACCTCTTTGTGAAGAAGCTGGACGAGATTCCGATGAAGACTCCGAAGAGCCACGCTGTGGAGAGCATGGAGGACGCACTGAAGGCAGCCCGCGAGATTGGCTACCCCGTGATGGTGCGCTCGGCTTATGCTCTGGGTGGACTGGGAAGCGGTATTTGTCCGGACGAGGAAGCCTTCATTAAATTGGCCGAAAGCTCTTTCACTTTCTCCAAGCAGATTCTGGTAGAAGAGTCTCTGAAGGGTTGGAAGGAAATTGAATTCGAGGTAATCCGCGATGCCAACGACCACTGCTTCACGGTGGCAAGCATGGAAAACTTCGACCCGCTGGGCATTCATACGGGTGAGTCCATCGTAGTGGCTCCCACTTGCTCATTGACCGACGAGCAGGTGAAAATGTTGCAGGAGCTCTCCACCAAATGTATCCGCCACCTGGGCATCGTGGGCGAATGTAACATCCAGTATGCGTTCAACGCCGAGACAAACGACTATCGTGTCATCGAGGTGAACGCCCGTCTGTCCCGTTCTTCCGCATTGGCTTCCAAGGCTACCGGTTATCCGCTGGCATTCGTGGCTGCCAAGATTGCGTTGGGCTATACGCTCGACCAAATCGGCGAGATGGGAACTCCCAATTCTGCATATGCTGCTCCGCAACTTGATTACCTGATTTGCAAGATTCCGCGTTGGGACTTGACGAAGTTCGTAGGTGTCAGCCGCGAAATTGGCTCCAGCATGAAGTCGGTAGGCGAAATCATGTCTATCGGACGTTCCTTTGAAGAAATTATCCAGAAGGGCTTGCGTATGATTGGTCAGGGAATGCACGGATTCGTGGGCAATGAGGGAGTGGAGTTCGATGACTTGGATTACGAACTGTCACATCCCACCGACCTGCGCGTCTTTGCCATTGCCGAGGCTCTGGAAAAGGGATATGCCATCGACCGCATCTTTGAGCTGACCAAGATTGACCCCTGGTTCTTGGGCAAGCTGAAGAACATCGTAGACTACAAGCAGAAACTTTCCCAATATAATAAGGTGGAAGACATCCCCGCCGACGTGCTGCGCGAAGCCAAAGTGCTTGGCTTCTCCGACTTCCAGATTGCCCGCTTCGTGCTGAATCCGCAAGGCAATATGGAGAAGGAAAACCTTACCGTACGCGCCCGTCGTAAGGAGCTGGGCATCCTGCCCGCCGTGAAGCGCATCAATACGGTGGCTTCCGAACATCCGGAACTGACGAACTACCTCTACATGACGTATGCCGTTCAGGGTTATGATGTGAACTATTATAAGAATGAAAAATCAGTGGTTGTGCTTGGTTCGGGCGCTTACCGCATCGGTTCGTCTGTAGAGTTCGACTGGTGTTCGGTGAATGCCATCCAGACTGCCCGCAAGCTGGGCTACAAGTCCATCATGATTAACTATAACCCCGAAACCGTTTCTACGGACTACGACATGTGCGACCGTCTCTACTTCGACGAGCTCTCCTTCGAACGTGTGCTCGACGTTATCGACCTGGAGCAGCCGCGCGGTGTCATCGTGTCCGTGGGTGGACAGATTCCTAACAACCTGGCTATGAAGCTTCACCGCCAGTCAGTTCCCGTGTTGGGTACTTCCCCCATCTCCATCGACCGTGCCGAAAACCGTAATAAGTTCTCTGCCATGCTCGACCAGCTGGGCATCGACCAACCGGCTTGGCAGGAACTCACCAGCCTGGAAGATGTGAAAGGCTTTGTAGAGAAGGTGGGCTATCCGGTACTGGTGCGTCCGTCTTACGTGCTCTCCGGTGCTGCGATGAACGTATGCTACGATGAAGAAGAACTGGAAAACTTCTTGAAGATGGCTGCCGAAGTATCTAAGGAATATCCGGTGGTGGTATCCCAGTTCTTGCAGAACACTAAGGAGATTGAGTTCGACGCTGTTGCCCAAAACGGTGAAGTGGTGGAATACGCCATCTCCGAGCACGTAGAGTTTGCCGGTGTACACTCCGGTGACGCTACGCTGGTATTCCCGGCACAGAAGATTTACTTTGCAACGGCACGCCGCATCAAGAAAATCAGCCGCCAGATTGCGAAGGAACTCAATATTTCCGGTCCTTTCAATATTCAGTTCCTGGCACGCAACAACGAGGTGAAGGTTATCGAGTGTAACCTCCGTGCATCGCGCAGCTTCCCGTTCGTATCCAAGGTGCTGAAGCGTAACTTCATCGAGACTGCTACCCGCATCATGCTGGACGCTCCCTATACACAACCGGACAAGTCGGCATTCGACATCGACCGTATCGGTGTGAAGGCAAGCCAGTTCTCCTTCTCCCGTCTGCACAAGGCAGACCCGGTATTGGGTGTGGACATGTCGTCTACGGGCGAGGTAGGCTGTATTGGCGACGACTTCTCCGAAGCATTGCTGAATGCCATGATTGCTACCGGATTCAGAATCCCCCGTCCCGAGAAGGGCGTGATGTTCTCCTCCGGAGCCATGAAGTCCAAGGTGGATTTGCTGGATGCCAGCCGCATGCTCTTTGCCAAAGGCTATAAGATTTATGCTACGGCAGGTACAGCCGCTTTCCTCAACGCCCATGGCGTGACGACGGAAGCCGTTTACTGGCCGGATGAACGCCCGGATGCGGAAAACAACGTAATGACGATGATTGCCGACCATGCCTTCGACCTGATTGTCAACATTCCGAAGAACCATACGAAACGCGAGCTGACCAATGGCTACAAGATTCGTCGCGGTGCCATCGACCACAACATTCCGTTGATTACCAATGCCCGCCTGGCAAGTGCCTTTATCGAGGCATTCTGCGAAATGAAGCTGGAAGATATCCAGATTAAGAGCTGGCAGGAGTACAAATAAATTGTTTGCTCTATAAACGATTGCAGGAGCGGAAAGCCGAAAGGTTTTCCGCTCTTTTGGTATACTGCGTTTATTTCCGTATTTTTGTTTGGGGCTGAGTCTCTGTATGAATCAAAAGAAGAAACAATATGAATGAAGTGGAAAAAATGCGTAGCTCCCAGTTGGCGGATATGTCCGTTCCGGAGATACAGGTGAAGTTCGAGCATGCCAAGCGCTTGCTGGCAAAAATGCGTGTGATGAGTACTTACGATGAGGATTACCGGAGCTTGCTGGAGGAGCTGGTACCGGGCATTCCCGCCACGTCCGTCATCTGTCCGCCGTTCCATTGCGACCATGGGGATGGTATCCGGCTGGGTGAGCATGTCTTTGTCAATGCCAATTGCACTTTCCTGGACGGGGGATATATCACGATTGGTGCCCATACGTTGGTCGGTCCATGCGTACAGATATACACTCCCCATCATCCGATGGATTATATCGAGCGTCGTACGGAAAAGGAATATGCCTATCCGGTGACGATAGGAGAGGATTGCTGGATTGGCGGCGGTGCCATTCTGTGCCCGGGCGTCACCGTCGGCGACCGTTGTATCATCGGTGCGGGTAGTGTGGTGACGAAAGATATTCCATCCGATAGCATAGCCGTTGGCAATCCGGCAAAGGTTATCCGGAAAAATGAGGCAAAAAGGTGAACGTACTAAATGCTTGAAAAACAGAGTA
>ERZ1504853.371-NODE-371-length-8141-cov-3.680806_pt1 | contig 8141 bp, 8 predicted proteins | sample MGYA00575752_ERZ1504853 | MGnify/ENA primary metagenome ERZ1504853 (study PRJEB39906, sample SAMEA3182064) | gut metagenome | biome: human; feature: gut; material: Stool; isolation source: human stools | place: Canada | collected 2013-01-28 ... | reverse complement strand
CTTCCCTATACATAAAACAAATAATAAATTTCTGCCTTTAGGTTAGCATAAAGGCACTTGATAATGCAAATTATTTCTACATTCAGATAAAGGTACGTCATACCGGCATAAAAAATATTTATCATTTCCCCGAATGATTTAGCTTCAAATGTCAGAAAAGCCTAAATTCTGCGTTTTATTTCATTTTTCCAGCTGCTATTCATTTCAGTATACATATTTTGATCATTGTCATTCCGTAAGAATCCCTTTAAATTTTTGGATAACGGAAATATCAGAAAACCGCTATTCTCGCCACGCTTGAAAAAATCCAGCCTCTGTAAAAGAAAAAACCGTAAAACAAGGATTATCTCCTTTTTACGGTTCAGTTCCTTTGGACAAAAACAAATTCATTCCGGTATCAATCGATGATATTCAAAGCATATATACGATATTCTTCACCAAGTGCTTCCGTCTTGCGGACCATTTCCTGCTGCAGATTGGAAGCCATATCATAGTCCTTTCGCTTCAATGCCTCCTTCAGTTTGGTACAGATGCATTTTTTATGCCTGCCATCCTTGATAAGCTCAATACGCTTGGCACTGATGCTATCCCAACGTTCTTCATCAAGTTCATCTTCATGAATAAGTTTCTTATAACGCTTTACAGCTGCTTCCGTGTCCGGAATCAAACGATCAATCAACTCATTTTCCCACCGATATACAATACCGGCCACAAAAGAATCTACGATAGCGTCAGAAATACCATCCCCCTGCGTCAAGACAGCCACTTTATCAGGGTTTTCTTTCATAATTTTTACATTTTCCCATACCGTGGCAGGCGGTTTTCCGAATACTGCATCCCGCTCTTCCTGCGTATAATCTTCAAACACATTCTTCTCGCAGCGGTACTCTCTTTCTTTCTGCAGATAATCGGCATCTTCTCCGGCAGTTTTAGAAAGCTCCTTTAAAAGTTCATCAGGTGTCTTTACGCAATTTACCGCATATTTCACACCATCCAATGCTGTCAGGTACAGGCAGGAAACAGCCAGATAGGTATTTGTAAAGGGATTTGGCGCACGAAGTTCAAATCGGGTCGCCTTGGGATTCCCCAAATCACGAATTAAACCGATCAGGATACTTCTATTCCGAGAGGGCTGCTCCGGTTTATGCCCAAGAGATGTCACAATACAAACCGGTGCTTCAAATCCGGGTTTAAGCCGGTTAAACGCATCTGTCGTAGATGAAATAAATGGATTGGTCGCTTCATAATTATTCAAGACGCCCATGATAAATCCGTATCCAATGGTAGAAAGATATTCTTTTTTCAAATCTTCCGGTGCAAGGAGATTCAAAACTTTTCCATTCTTAAGGCGGGCGGCAAATCCCACGTGGGTATGTTCACCATTTCCTGCAACCCCGATAATCGGTTTTGCCTTAAAAGATACATCAAGACCGTTTCTGCGAAATACTTCACGGATTATAATACGGGCAGTCAATTCATTATCTGCTGCCTGCAACGGATTGGTAGAAAAGAGCCAATCCAATTCCAGCTGTTCACAGACATCAAAAATATGGCCGCCGTCATCCACTTTTGATTTAATGCCGCCGACCTCTTTATGTCCCATTTCCACATGCATGCCCCTGGCATCCAGTTCCTCAATAGCCTGTTCCATCGCAGTACGGACATTTCCACGCATTCTTTGCCAATACTGTTCTTTCAAGCGTTGAGAAATGGATAAATGCTGCACTGTTTCCTTTTCACTCGGCGTCTTTACCCAAAATTCCAATTCGGTACCCGTTGTAAAAACAATATCCTGAATTTCACCTGTCGGAAAATTCTCCATCCCCTTTATGGTTTTTCCTGCAATGAGTTTTTTTAATTCTTCCGCCACATAATCACAAGATCGTTTCAAAATAGAACGGGAATCAATAAATTTGTCATTGTGTATAAGAAAACTGGGAATACGCAGCGTTCCCACCGGCAGTCCCGTCGCATCGTCCACATTTTCGTCATTATAATCTACATACCAGTTAACTGTGCTGTCTGCAACAAAATCAACTCTGGCATCATTCAAGGTGGCTATATTCATAAATACAACAGAAGAGCCGTCCGTCTGCACGGCTTTTCCCGCAAAGAAATCATCATAGTCTTTCATAAATATTTCAATCGGAATTTTCTCATCTGTATCATTGCCTGCAAGATCGATTCCGATGAGCGATACAAATCTGATTTCAGGATGCTGTGCCAGTAAAGAAAGAACACCCTCTTTCCCATACTGTCCTGCCGGAATCCAATACAGCAAATCTTTGTTCATTTTAAAACCTCCTATAAGTTTTTTTAGAACGGCTGTATCCTTTACAACCAAGTTCCACCAAACGAAAATGACCCACTCCCGAAGGAATGAGTCATCTTTGACGTAATATTAACTTGTGAATTAAGAATACATCAAGCATCTTATACTTGTCAAGCAATAAAAGAGTCAGCCGAGTACGTCCCGGACAAGGCGGTTAACCACTTTTCCATCTGCTTTCCCTTTTAGTTTCGCCATGACTGCTTTCATCACCGTACCAAGATTTTTTCGTTCCGGATCCAAAGCAGAAATCACATCAATAACAACTGCACGAACGGCATCTTCTGTCATTTCTGGCGGAAGATATTTTTCAAGCACAGCAATTTCCTTTTGGGTTTCCTCAACCAGGTCATCTCTGCCGGAATCCTTAATTTCAGCAAGCGTTTCTTTCCGCTGCTTCACTTCCTTCCGGAGGACTGCAAGAACCTGATCATCATCAAAATCCGCGTGTCCATCGTCAATTTCTGCCTGACGAATATGCGCCCGTGCCATACGGATAACGCCTAATGCCATACGGCCTTCTTCTTTTGCTTTCATGGCAGTCTTCATGTCTGCCATCAGCTGTTCCTTAATTGACAACTCCATCACCTTACTGCCTATTACTTAAACTTACGTTTTCTTGCGGCCTCAGATTTCAGTTTACGTTTTACGCTGGGCTTTTCATAATGTTCACGTTTTCTTACTTCAGAAAGAACCCCGGCTTTTTGGCAGGAACGTTTAAATCTGCGAAGAGCACTATCCAAAGACTCGCCCTTTTGAACTTTAATTTCAGACATCCATATCCCTCCCTCCAAATAGACTGATGGGGTGCTATTGCACACTATTAAATTATAATTTATTGTCATCTAACTGTCAATGAATATTTATGGAATAAAATCATTGTTTCTCTTCAGGGAATGGCGGCCATCCCATTTCTTTTCCGCCTATAATATGTGCGTGGAAATGAAATACTGACTGCCCTGCTTTCTCTCCTGTATTTACCACCAGGCGGAATCCGTCTTCTCCAAGTCCTTCATCTTCCGCTATTTTTTTTACAATCAGGAAAAAATCAGAAAAATCATGATTGATTTCCGATGTCATCCCGAGAATATTTTTTACATGAATTTTAGGAATCAACAAAATATGGACAGGCGCACATGGCTCGATATCCTTAAAGGCAAACCAATGCTCGTCTTCATAAATTTTTATACTCGGAATCTCCCCGCTGATAATTTTACAAAACAAACAGTTATTCATTTTCTTCCTCCTTTTGTACCATACCGATCATTCCATTGTCCGTCATCGAATCAATCCATACAGAATACACTTTGCCTTTTTCGACATCTTTATCTTTGATGAATACACGAATATATTCATCAGATACCCCCTCAAAAAATCCCTCTTTTTCTTCTTCCACTAAGACACGGACAATTTTATGAAAAAACTGCTTCCTATAAGCTCCGGCCATCTCTTTTCCCAGTGCTTGCACACGGGCTGCCCTTTCCTTTTTGATTTCCGGCTTTACCTGATTCGGATAAGCGGCAGCCGGTGTTCCTTTCCTTGGGGAATAAGGAAATACATGAATCGCCGAAAATTGTAATTCCTGAAGGGTATCCAGCGTCTCTCTGAAATTCTCTTCCGTTTCACCGGGAAATCCCACAATAAGATCCGTTGTCAAAGCTAATCCGGGAATTTCTTTTCTCAGATTCCGGATAAGTTCTTTATACTCAGCAAGCCGATAATGGCGGTTCATTCTTTTAAGAATATCATCAGATCCCGCCTGTATGGGCAAGTGGAGATGGGGGCATACTTTTGGTTCTTCCCTTATAATACGGATCAGTTCATCAGACAATTCCACCGATTCGATAGATCCCAGCCGGATTCGGAGTAAATCAGGGATTCTTACTAATTCTGTCACAAGTGTCGACAATGAAGTTCCATCATGAAGATCTTTTCCATAATTCCCCAAATGAATTCCGGTAAGCACGACTTCCCGATAACCCTTTTCTACTAATCTTCCGATTTCTTCTACCGCATCTGACTGGCGGCGGGACTTCAGTTTCCCCCGCGCAAAGGGAATAATACAAAACGTACAATAATTATCACAGCCTTCCTGTACTTTTATAAAAGCCCGTGTCTTGACTTCCCCTTCCGCATCAACAGAAAGGTTTTCAAAATCAGTAACAGCCATAATATCACCGACTGCATTAAGTGTCTTCTTTTCGGCAGCGGCTTCTTCTACATATTCCACAATATGGGATCTATTCTGGATTCCCACAATGACATCAACATCACCCATTTGTACAAAAACATCGGGCGCCAACTGCGCATAACACCCTGCTGCCGCAATAACAGCCCCGGGGTGCTCACGTCGGATACGCCGTACCATTTGTCGGGACTTCCGGTCACCAATACTCGTTACGGAGCAAGTATTGATGACATACACATCAGCGTTTTCATTTTCTTTTGCCACCTTATATCCGTTTCTGATAAACAGACTTCGCATGGCATCACTGTCATACTGGTTAACCTTACAGCCAAGAGTGATAAAAGATACTTTTTTCCCGTTTGATTCTATAATTTCTTTTTCCATTTTTTTATTATACCATGAGTATCACAGGAAACAGACTGCGCGGAATTGTTTCCACGTAAAAACTGCCTCGGCATTACCGAAGCAGTAAAACGATTTTGGTTTATATCACACTGTGAAGAATATCTGAGGCAATGGCAAGAGCGGATAAAGTCTTCGCATCAGTGATCTTCCCCTCATAAACCATTTGAAATACTTCTTTAAGCGGTATTTTTACAATATCCAAGTATTCTCCATCATCCAAATGCTGATGTGTGTAAACCAGATGATCCGCTATATACAGATGAATCTTTTCGTCGCAGAATCCCGGAGTTGTATAAATAATTCCTATCTTACGAAGTGTTCCAATACACCCCGTTTCTTCCTCCAGTTCACGAACCGCACAGACACCGGGATCTTCACCACGGGCAAGCTTGCCTGCAGGAATTTCAAGCAATGCCTGCTTAATCGGATAGCGGTACTGTTTTACAAAAAGAATTTCCCTGTCTTCTGTCACAGGAATAATCGCTGCAGCACCGGGATGTTCCACAATCTCCCGTTGATAAGTTTCTCCGGCAATATCCACTTTATCGTAGTACACATGAAGAAGCTTTCCTTCATACATCATTCGATGATCAATGGTTTTTTCTTTTTCAATACTCATTGCACACCTGTACTTCCCATACCGCCGATACGCTTACCTTCTGTATGATCATCATCCGTTAAAAGATATTTCATAAACAGCCCCTGGGCAATCCGATCCCCTTTAGAAATATGGAAAGCTTTTCGAGAAGAATTATATAAAGCACACATAATATGCCCTTCATTATCTTCATTCCCATAGTAGTCCGCATCAATAATACCGGTGCTGTTTGCAAGCATAATGCCATGTTTAACGGCCATGCTGGATCTGATATAGACTGCCAGATACTCATCAGATTCCATGTATGCTTTGAGTCCTGTCGGAATCACCTTTATTTCTCCCGGCAGCACCTCTGTTTCCACAGCACTTTCTATATCATATCCGGCACTCATGGCAGTTTTACGCCGCGGAAGGGAAATACCTGCACCTTTCCAAGTACTGACTATCTCAAAGCCCCTTTTCCCCTCCATTTATTTCTTCTCCTGGAGCAAGGCCTTGCGGGAAAGATTAATACGGCCCTTGTCATCAATTTCAGTAACCTTGACCATAATCTCATCCCCTTCATGAACTACATCTTCCGGCTTTTCTACACGCCGCGTCGCCAGTTGGGATACATGAACCATCCCCTCTTTACCCGGCAGGATTTCCACAAATACCCCAAACTTCATAAGTCGTGTCACTTTACCAAGATAAGTTTCACCCACCTGCACCTCATGAGTCAATTCTTCCACCCACTTCTTTGCCCGCTGTGCGGCTTCTTCGTCAGGTGTCGCAATGTATACATGACCATCTTCTTCAACGTCCATCTTTACACCGGTCTCGCTGATGATTTTATTGATTATCTTTCCTCCGCTTCCGATAACATCGCGAATTCTATCCACCGGAATCGTCAATGTAATAATCTTCGGCGCATAAGGCGACAGATGTTCAGCCGGTTTATCGATGCATTCGGCCATCTTTCCAAGAATAAACATACGGCCCTTCTGTGCCTGCTGAAGAGCCGCAAGCAGAATTTCACGGGAAAGCCCATGGATTTTGATATCCATCTGGATCGCTGTGATCCCTTTCGCCGTTCCTGCCACTTTGAAATCCATATCACCAAGCGCATCTTCCATTCCCTGTATATCGGTAAGAACAGTGAAATGTTCACCTTCATTAACTAATCCCATAGCAATACCCGCTACCGGAGCCTTAATCGGAACACCTGCATTCATCAAAGACATAGTGCTCCCGCAGACAGATGCCTGGGAAGAAGAGCCATTAGATTCCAGTATTTCAGAAACCACGCGGATAGCGTAAGGGAATTCTTCTACTGTCGGAATAACAGGAATAAGCGCTCTTTCTGCCAGCGCGCCATGACCGATCTCACGCCGTCCCGGCCCTCTGGAACTCTTTGTTTCACCGACAGAATAGGACGGGAAATTGTACTGGTGAATATATCTCTTTTCTGTTTCCTGGGTCAGATCATCAATGATCTGTGTTTCCGACATAGGTGCCAACGTAGTAATGGTAAGCGCCTGTGTCTGTCCGCGGGTAAACAGGGCAGAACCGTGGACGCGTGGAAGAAGGCCGACTTCACAGCTGATAGGGCGGATTTCATCCAATGCACGTCCATCAGGACGAATCTTATCAACAGAAATCATATGACGGACAATTTCTTTGGTAAGATGATTCAGGCATTCCGCAATATCGGAACCATTTTCGGGATAAATTTCTTTGAAATGGGCTTCCGCCTCTTTTCTTACTTCTTCCATATGGGCTTCACGAGTCAGCTTATCCGGATTAAAAATCGCTTCTTTAAGCGGTCTTTCAGCATAGGCATAAATAGCAGTCTTAATCTCTTCCGGAATTTCCGGGAAGATCAATGTACGCTTCGGCTTGCCTACTTCTTCAATAATCTTCTTTTGGAATGCCACCAGTTCTTTGATGGTTTTATGTCCAAACATAATGGCGTCAAGGACATCTTCTTCCGGCGCCTCCTGTGCGCCACCTTCTACCATTAGAATAGCTGTTTCAGAACCTGCAACAGTAATATTCAAAGTGGATACTTTGAGCTGTTCCTGCGTCGGATTGATGACAAACTGCCCGTCAATACGGCCCACACGGACACCCGCAATCGGTCCGTCCCATGGGATATCGGAAATCCCCAAAGAAGCAGATGCGCCAAGCATTCCGCAAAGTTCAGGCGCATTATCATAATCTACAGAAAGAACTGTTGCCATCACATGTATATCATTGCGGCACCTCTTATCAAATAAAGGACGAATCGGGCGGTCAATCAGTCGGGCATTCAGACTCGCTGAATTTCCCGGACGGCCTTCACGCCGAAGAAATCCTCCCGGCATTTTGCCTACGGCATACATTTTTTCCTCGTAATCAACAGTCAGCGGAAAAAAATCCATTCCCTCTCTTGCTTCTTTGCTTGCGGTAGAAGTTACAAGAACCACGGTTTCACCGTACCTGACCAAAACTGCACCACTTGCCTGCTTCGCCATTTTTCCTGTTTCAACAATCAGCGGACGTCCGGCAAGTTCCATACGAAAGGATTTCTCCATTCCCTTTCCTCCTTATAATATCTAATCTTTTTAAATATGTACCGTATTATTATATGCTTAATAAGA
>ERZ1504853.368-NODE-368-length-8235-cov-2.757090_pt1 | contig 8235 bp, 9 predicted proteins | sample MGYA00575752_ERZ1504853 | MGnify/ENA primary metagenome ERZ1504853 (study PRJEB39906, sample SAMEA3182064) | gut metagenome | biome: human; feature: gut; material: Stool; isolation source: human stools | place: Canada | collected 2013-01-28 ... | reverse complement strand
GCTCGTCGGCAGCGTCAGATGTGTATAAGAGACAGGCGGCAAGGTGGTGCTGAGCATGGGTTGCGCCTGATGCGCGGAAAGGGAGCTTTGTTTTCCCGTACTGCGGAATGCTGAAAGGACGTTTTCAGCGTTCCGTGGTTGGGGGCGTTGGCTGGCGGCGTTTTTGTTTGCCGGGAGAATGGTCTTGCTCAGGAAACGGGAAGTAAGGAGTTCCGTAGGAGCGTAGAGCCGGGAGGGACGGAGCGTGCGCGCCGTTGGCTTCAGCCCAGCGTGGAATCAAGCCAGGTGTTGAGTATTTCCACGGCGGCTACCTGGTCGATGACGGGGCGGAAGTTTTTTGCCTTTTTCCCGGCGGCGTGCAGTTTTTCCTGCGCAATGACGGTGGTGAGGCATTCATCCATGAAGATCAGGGGAAGGCCGGGAAGGGCTGCGGCCAGTTCCCTTCCGAAAGCGCGCACCTTGGCCGCGGCAGTTCCTTCCGTGCCGTCCATGCGGACGGGAAGACCCAGCACCAGGGTGCGTATTCCCCGTTTCTGGACGAGCTGGGCAATGCGGGAAATTCCGTCCGTCTGATGCCTGTGGATGGTTTCTACGGGATGGGCCATGATGCCCACGGGGTCCGTGGCGGCAATGCCGATGCGGGCTTCTCCGTAATCGATGCCCAAGGCGGGGTGCGGACTGGTCATCTGAGTTCGTCCGGCAGCTGGTTGACGATTTTCTTGATTTCGTCCGCCTTGTTTTTATCCGCAATGAGGATGGCGTCCGCCGTTTCCACCACAATCAGGTTTTCCACTCCCAGCAGGGCCACGTGCTTGTCTCCTTTCTGGGAGAAAACAATGTTGCCGGAGGCGTCCTGCACGGTGATGTCCGTGTTGGTGGTATTTTTATTGTGGGTTTCCAGATAGTTGGCTACGGAGATCCAGGATCCTACATCGTCCCAGTCAAAGGTGGCTTCCATGTTCAGCACTCTGTCCGCATGCTCCATGAGCGCGAAGTCTATGGAAATGGGGGTGAGCGCCGGAAATTCTTCCCGAATGGTTTCCTGCGGGGCCGGAGATTCGGCAACGTGTTCCACGAAGGAGGCCAGTTCCGGGCAGTGCTTGTCCAGCTGTTCGCACACGGCGGGAATGCTCCAGACGAACATGCCGGCATTCCAGCAGAAATTGCCCCGGCTCAGGTAGGATGCGGCCGTGGCCGTGTCCGGTTTTTCGCGGAATTGAATGACTTCACGGCAGGAACAGCCCGGAACGGATTGGATTTCTTCTCCGCGTTCAATGTAGCCGTAGGAGGGGCAGGGCCAAGTAGGCTTGATCCCCACAGTGACAAGCGCTTTTTCCCTGGCAGCCGTGTCCATGGCGGCTTTCATCAGGGTGCGGAAAGATTCCTGGTCCTGAATGAGCTGGTCGGAGGGGATGACGAGCATGACTCCGTGCGGATCCGCCGCCTTGATGAGGCCGATGCCCAGGGCGATGGCGGGAGCCGTGTCCCGGCGCACGGGTTCGGAAATGATGTTGTCCACGGGAATATCGTGGGCCTGGCGGCGCACTTCCGCTTCCTGCAGATGGTTGGTCAGGATAAAGATGTTTTGCCGGGGCACCAGCCCGTCCAGCCTGTCGATGGCCTGGCGGAGGAGGGTTCCTTCCCCGAACATGTTCAGGAGCTGTTTGGGGCGGTGGTCGCGGGAGAGGGGCCAGAAACGGGTGCCGCTGCCGCCGGCCAGGATAAGAGCGTATTGGTTCATGTCTGTTTCGCAGGAATGGGGGTTAAAAAAGGTCAGAGCGCTCCGAAACGGCGTTTTCTGCGGGAGTAGTCCAGCAGAGCGGCTTCCATGTCCCGGTCGCCAAAGTCCGGCCACAATGTGTCCGTCACGTAGATTTCCGCGTAGCTGATCTGCCAGAGAAGAAAGTTGGAGACGCGCATTTCTCCGGAGGTGCGGATAAGCAGGTCCGGTTCCGGCATGCCGGCGGTGTCCAGATACTCGCCGAACAGGTCTTCCGTCACGGCATCCGGCTGGAGCTCCCCGCGGGAGACTTTTTCCGCTATTTTCCTGGCGGCGGAGGCAATTTCCCCACGGCTGCCGTAGGAAATGGCCAGAACCAGGTTGAGTCTGGTGTTTCCCGAAGTGGCTTCCAGACTGTCCTGAAGAAGTTTCCGGGTGCGGGCGGGAAGACGGGAAAGGGCGCCTATGGCATGAAGGCGCACGCCTTTTTCCATCATTTGATGGAGACGTTTTTTCAGGAATTCGTGCAGCAGGAGCATTAACGCGTGCACTTCCGTCTTCGGGCGGTTCCAGTTTTCCGAGGAAAAGGCGTAAAGAGTGAGCCAGGGAATATTATGGGTCATGCAGAAGTCCGCACAGCGCTCCACCGTATCCGCTCCCGCCCGGTGGCCTGCCTGCCGCGGCAGATGACGGCTGTTCGCCCAACGGCCGTTGCCGTCCATGATGCAGGCGATGTGAATCGGCAGTTTTTCCTTGGGAATGGTAAGCATAGATAGGCGTTGCTTTACTCTAGTCCATGACCGGATCCAGTTCAACACGCAAGTTGTTCAGGATGTATTCCTGTCTTTCCCGCGTGTTTTTGCCCATGTAGAAGGACAGCAGGTCTTTCACCTTGTGGGAGTCTTCCAGACGGACGCGGTCCAGGCGCATCCCTTCCCCGATGAAAGCCTTGAATTCCTGGGGGGAGATTTCTCCCAGGCCTTTGAACCGGGTAATTTCCGGGTTTTTCCCCAGCAGGCCGATGGCTTCCTCCCTTTCTGCGTCCGAGTAGCAGTAGATCGTTTGCTGTTTGTTGCGCACGCGGAAGAGGGGCGTCTGGAGGATGAAAAGGTGTCCCTCCCGTATCAATTCCGGAAAGAACTGGATGAAGAATGTCATCAGCAGGATACGGATGTGCATGCCGTCGTCATCAGCGTCCGTGGCGATGACCACTTTGTCATAGCGCAGTTCCTCCAGCCCGTTTTCAATGTTCAGGGCATGCTGGAGGAAGTTGAATTCCTCATTTTCATAGACGACTTTACGGCTCATGCCGAAGGAGTTCAGCGGCTTGCCCCGCAGGGAGAAAACGGCCTGGGTTTCCGCGTCGCGCGCCGTCGTGATAGAGCCGGAGGCGGAGATGCCTTCCGTAATGAAGAGGGTGGTTTCCCCGGCGCGGGAGTGCTTGGAGTTGTAATGCACCCGGCAGTCCCGGAGATTCTTGTTGTGAATTTTGGCCTTGCGGGCGTTTTCGCGCGCCAGTTTCTGGATGCCGGAGAGTTCCTTGCGGTCCCGTTCGGAATCCTTAATCTTGGCTTCCAGGGCTTTGGCCGTTTCCGGGTTTTTGTGCAGGTAGTTGTCCAGCTCCCTGGCAATGAAGTTGCCCACAAAGGTGCGGATGGTTTCCCCTTCCGGGCTGATGGTGTTGGAGCCCAGCTTGGTTTTGGTCTGGGATTCGAAGACGGGTTCCTTCACCTTGATGGAGATGGCGGCTACGAGGGAGGAACGGATGTCCCCCGCCTCATAATTTTTCTTGAAGAAGTCCCTCAGGGTTTTGACGATGGCTTCCCGGAAGGCCGCCTGGTGGGTGCCTCCCTGGGTGGTGTGCTGCCCGTTGACGAAGGAGTAGTGCTCCTCCCCGTATTGGCCGCCATGAGTGAAGGCCACTTCAATGTCATGCCCTTCCAGGTGGATGATGGGGTACAGGGGTTCTTCGCTCATCGCTTCCGCAAGCAGGTCCAGCAACCCGTTTTTGGAGATGTAGCGGCGGCCGTTGAAATGCAAGGCCAGCCCTTTGTTGAGGTAGGAGTAGTATCTGCACATTTTTTCGATATACTCCGGCCGGAATTGCGTGGCCGCTGGAAAGATATCCGGGTCCGCGTGGAAAGCCGTGCGGGTGCCGTTGGGTTCCTCCGTGGCGCCGTCCTTCCGTCCCTTGGGGATTTCCTTTCCGCGGCAGAACTGGTAGGACCGCGTTTCCCCGTCGCGGTAGGCCTGGATTTCAAAAAAGTCGGACAGGGCGTTGACCGCCTTGATGCCCACTCCGTTGAGGCCTACGGATTTTTTGAAAGCGTCGCTGTCATATTTGGCTCCGGTGTTGATTTTTGCGGCGCAGTCCAGCAGTTTGCCCAGCGGAATGCCGCGGCCGAAGTCGCGCACTTCGCACAGGCCGTCCGGAGTCACGTCAATGGTGATTTTTTTGCCGAACCCCATGACGAATTCGTCGATTGAGTTGTCGATGACTTCTTTTAAAAGGACGTAAATGCCGTCGTCCGGAGAAGCGCCGTCCCCCAATTTGCCGATGTACATCCCCGGGCGCATGCGGATGTGTTCCCTCCAATCCAGGGTTTTGATGCTGTTTTCGTCGTAGGCCATGTGCAACGGGGTCGCGCTTATTATAGCGGCGCCCCCGGAATTTGCGAAGAAAAAATGAGGGCCCGTCCGTTTGTGTTTGATGAAGCTTGACCCGGAGGCCGTCCCTTGGTGGAATCCACGGCGTATGATCAGTTGCAAGGCTCCGTGCAAAGTGAACGTTTCCCTCCGCGTTCTGGGAAAGAGGCCGGATGGCTTCCATGAGGTGGATACTGTGATGGTTCCCCTGGATTTGTGCGATGTGCTGGAGTTTTCCCCGGCGGCCTGTCTGGAAATGAGCTGCGACGCCCCGGGCGTGCCTCTGGATGAGAGCAACCTGGTCATGAAAGCGGGACGGCTGATGGAGCGGGAGCTGGGAAGGTCCATGCCGTGGCATGTCCGCCTGGTGAAAAAGGTGCCCCATGGTGCGGGGCTGGGCGGCGGCAGCAGTGACGCCGCATGCGTGCTGCGTACCCTCAATGAGCTGGAACACGGAGGTTTGTCCTGGGAGCGTCTGGCGGAGCTGGGCGGGGAAATCGGTTCCGACGTGGGGTTTTTCATTTATGGCGCGGCGAGCCGCTGCACCGGGCGCGGAGAGAAGGTGGAGCCCTTGCCGGAGTGGAAGGGATGGCGTCCCCGGGTTGTTTTATTGAAGCCGTCGTTTGGGGTTTCCACACCGGACGCCTACCGCCGCTGGTCCGGTTCCAGGGAATTGCCCGGCATTCCTTATGGGGAGCAGGATGTGGGCGGCCATGTGCTGGTCAATGATCTGGAAAGGCCCGTGTTTGAAAAGCATTTATTCCTGGCGGAAGTGAAGCGCTGGCTGATGGGGCGGCCCGGGGTGCGCGGCGCCATGATGTCCGGTTCCGGTTCCACCATGTTCGCCGTGGTGGAGGATGAAGGAACCGGACGCGCGCTGATGGAGGATGCCGCCCGGGAGCTGGACCCCACTTTATGGATGTGGTCCGGCCTGGTGATGCAGGATGACGCGCGGTAAAAACATGATTCCGCAGGAGGCCTTGCCTTGACGGAGGGGGATGCATGCCGTTACACTCCGTCCATGATTAAGAGTTTGTTGGCAGGCATGATGGTGGCGGCTGTATGCGCCGTCCAGGCCGGTGAATATGGGGACAGCGCCGTCCGGGCCGCCCGGGAGCTTTCCGGGGCGGTGAAGACGGGCGACATGATGTGGATGATTGAGAAGATGTACCCGCCCATGAAGAAGCAGCTTGTTGCTTCCTTTCCAGGCGGGGAGGCCTCCTTCATGGAGACCATGAGGGAAAAGATGCAGGCCGCCGCCGCCGTGATGAAGGAACGCGGCATGGTGGTGGAGACGTATGAAATAGGCCAGCCTGCGGCGGAACATCTGGTGAAGGGAGGCGGGGAGGTGCTGGTGGTGCTTCCCACGCGGATGGTCATTTCCATGAAGCGTCCGGACGGGGTGCCCGTGAAGGTGGAGAATACCGGTGTTCTGGTGCTGGTGAAGGATTTGAAGGATAAGGGGCCCTGGACGTTCATCGACGCTTCCAGAATGAATGCGAACGGCTTGCGCTCCATGTTCTATGACCTGCCTGAAAAGGTGAATCTTCCGCCGGTTTCTTCCCGCCAGCTTCCCGTGGGCCAGTAAGGGGGGCAGGTTCTCACATATGAAGGCCGCCGGGGAAGAGGGCATGGAAGGCGTCAGCGCTTTTGAGGCTTATGTCCACCGGGCATTTGCCCCGGACGGATTGTTTTCCCGCGCCAGGGATTTTGAGTACCGGGAGGAGCAGCAGAGCATGGCCCTGGCTGTGGCGAGGGCGCTCCAGGTGGATGCGCCGCTGCTGGTGGAGGCCGGCACAGGCGTGGGCAAATCCCTGGGGTATTTGCTGCCGGCGGTGAAGTTTGCTTTGGATTTTGACCGGAAGGCGGTGATTTCCACGCATACCATCAATTTGCAGGAGCAGTTGTTCAACAAGGATATTCCGCTGCTGCGCACCGCCCTGGGGATTGATTTTTCCGCCGCCCTGCTGAAGGGCAGGCAGAATTACCTGTGCCATACCCGCCTGCGGCGTGCGCTGGCGCAGATGGATTCCCTCTTTACGCAGGGTGAGGCCGCGGAGTTGAAGAGGATCCAGGACTGGGCCCTGAGAACGCAGGACGGACAGATATGGCATTTCGGCCGTCTTCCAAGGTATGGGCCATGGTCTGCAGCGAACCGCATGCGTGCAGCATGCGCCATTGCGGCCCTTCCTGTCCGTACCAGGCAGCCCGCAAGCGGGTTCTGGAGGCCAAAGTAGTGGTGCTTAACCATACCCTGTTTTTCGGGCTGATGGCCCAGGCGGAGGATTCCGAGGAGGCGGGGTTCGTGTTTCCCGGGGATTTTGTGATTCTGGACGAGGCTCACATGATTGAGAACATCGCCGCCCGCCAGCTAGGCGTCCAGCTCTCGGAACCGCATTTGAATTATGAATTGCTGCGGATGTACAATCCGCGCACGCACAAGGGGTTGCTGAAACCGCTGAACAATCCGTCCCTGTTTCAGCGGGTTCAGGACGTGATGGACGCCTCCGGCCTGTTTTTCCAGAATGCGCGGGATGACCTGGGGTTTGCTGGTTCCGGAAAGATTGTCCGCATTCTTCAGCCGGAGTGGTCGCAGGATATTCTTTCTCAGCCTTTGATGGAACTGATCGGGGAATTGAAAACGGAGAGGGAGAAACAGGAGGAAAACGCAGCCGCGAAGGATGAACTGGCGGATATGGCCGCCCGGATGGAGGAGGCGCAGGCTTCCCTGAAGGTGCTGATGGACATGACGGAGGAAGGTCACGTATATTGGGCGGAGCGTTCCGGTCCGGATGGAAGGAACATGAGCGTTTGCTCCGCTCCCGTGGAGGTGGGAGATATTTTGAGGGAACGCCTGTTTTCCGCCGGACGTTCCGCCATTCTGACTTCCGCCACGCTGGGGACCGGAGATGCGGACATGAGTTATTTTGCGGGGCGCGTAGGGGCGGAAAGCGTTCGGAAGCTTCAGATTGGAAGCCCGTTCAATTACCGGGAGCAGATGCGGCTGATTGTAGCCCGCTCCATGCCGGAGCCGGAGTCCCGCGGCAGGGCTTTCGTGCTGTTTACCAGCTATCGTCTGATGGTTCAGGCGGCGGAGAAAGTGCGTCCTTTTTGCGAGGAACAGGGATGGACGCTGTATGTGCAGGGGCAGGATATGCAGCGGCATGCCATGCTGGAGGCGTTCCGGAAGGATGTGGACAGCGTGCTTTTCGGTACGGACAGTTTCTGGACCGGGGTGGATGTGCCGGGAGAATCTCTTTCCAACGTTATTGTCACGCGCTTGCCGTTTGAAGTGCCGGATCATCCGCTTGTGGAGTCCCGTTTTGAGAGTATCAGGGAACGCGGGGGGAATCCGTTTTACGAATATTCCGTACCTGTAGCCATTCTGAAGCTGCGGCAGGGGGTAGGGCGGCTGATCCGCACCAGGAGCGATTCCGGCATGGTGGTGATTCTTGATCCGCGCGTAGCTACCAAGAGGTATGGAATGCGTTTTCTCAAGTCCCTGCCGGAGGCCCGGCTGGAGTTTGTATGAGGTTTTTTCAGGATGCCCCGGAATTGTTCCGTTGCCTCTCCTGCCGCATCAGGAGGTAGCTGAGGGGTTGTTCCAGGCGCGCTTCTTCCAGAAGGGAGCGGTCTGCAAAGATGTCGGGAACGGGAGCGTCTGCCAGGATGGAACCGTCTTTCATTACGATGCAGCGCGTGCACAGATCCATGACCATGTCCAGATCATGGGTAGCAATGATTTTGGTATGGGTGAATTGGCGCAACAGGCTGATGAGGGTACGGCGGGAGGCAGGATCCAGGTTGGCGCTCGGTTCGTCCAGCACCAGGATGTCCGGACTCATGGCTGTCTCTTATACACATCTGAC
>ERZ1504853.361-NODE-361-length-8375-cov-2.796274_pt1 | contig 8375 bp, 10 predicted proteins | sample MGYA00575752_ERZ1504853 | MGnify/ENA primary metagenome ERZ1504853 (study PRJEB39906, sample SAMEA3182064) | gut metagenome | biome: human; feature: gut; material: Stool; isolation source: human stools | place: Canada | collected 2013-01-28 ... | reverse complement strand
GCCAAACTCCGCTTAAAAAAGAAAAGCAGATGTCCGCTACACCTGCTTTGATCCGTCATTCTTTCGTAAAGTATTCAACTTGAAGACACAGTTTTTCTGACTTGCTTCTTGTAAAACTATACAGCTCGTTGTCGGATTTGTCAATAGATGCGAGAAATAAGTCGAAGAAAAGTTACAAGTGCGGTCTGAACCGTAGCGGATTTCAAATCGCAGCAGAATTTTTACAGAGATTATCTTCTATGCACCGTCAAACTTTCCGTCAACTTGTAAACGGAGAAACGGAGGAACGCAAAAATGCCAAAGAAAGGCGAGAACATCTACAAGCGAAAAGACGGTCGCTGGGAAGGTCGATATATCCGGTTTCGCAATGTTGGAGGAAAGACGAAATACGGCTATATTTATGGAAAAAGCTATGCCGAAGTCAAGCAAAAGCTCATGACTGCAAAAGCAATGGTGCAGCCGCATAATGAAGCACGAGGAAAACTACCCGGTACATACAGTCAATTACTGGATGATTGGCTGCATTCCTCGAAAATTACAGTCAAGGATTCCACCTATGCCCGCTATGCACATTTAATTCATAAACACATCAAGCCGCATTTAGGTGATTTGCAGCTTTCGCAATTAACCTCGCAGATCATTGAGGAGTTTATCGCAGTCAAACTTAAAACAGGTAGGGTGGATGGTCGAGGTGGTCTGGCTCCGAAAACCGTTACCGATATGTTAACGGTGCTAAAGAGCACGATAGAGTACGCAAAGTGCAATAATTACGATATATGCTGCAATCTTAAAAAATTGTCTATCAAAAAAGACGATGTGGAAATGCGAGTTCTGACACAAGCTGAACAAACTGCTCTTGTTGGAACCATTCTCAACGATATGGACTTGTATAAGTTCGGAGTGCTGCTATCTCTGTATACCGGCATCCGCATTGGAGAACTGTGTGCGCTGAAGTGGGAGGATATGTGCTTATCTGATTCTGTTCTGAAAATCAGAAAGACCATGCAGCGAATACAGGAAACTGACGGTAGCGCCATACATAAAACCAAGGTTATTATCACAGCACCGAAAAGCAAATGCTCGGTCAGATCGATACCACTTCCCTCATTTATTTCCGATATTGCCAGACAGTTTGCGGCTTCGCCACAGGCGTTTATCCTAACCGGTAATTCCAAGCAGTTTGTAGAACCTCGCACAATGCAAAATCATTTCAAATCACTTGTAGCAGAAAGCGGCATTGAAAAAGCAAACTTTCATGCGTTGAGACACACATTTGCAACCCGTTGTGTGGAGGTTGGCTTTGAGATCAAGAGCCTAAGCGAAATTCTCGGACACGCTAATGTCAACATCACATTGAATCGCTATGTTCATTCTTCATTTGAATTGAAAAGCACCAACATGAACACACTGATGCTTTCCTATGAGCCGTCAAAATCATAGTTTAAAACCGCCGAACGCCTTGCAAAATACGGGCTGTCGGCGGTTTTATCGTCAAGTTGAATACTTTACGAAATTTTGAAGGAAGGAGATTCTGGATGGAATCTGTATCAAAATGGTTGCTGACTGATGCAGAGAAGGATAGCTTTATTGCAACACTTACTCCCCATCTTGCCATCCTGCGGACACAAGCCGAAGTGTCACAGGAGGAACTCGCAAATCTGATTGGCGTATCCCGGCAGACCTACAGCGCAATTGAAAGGAAAATTCGGAAAATGTCATGGAACACATACCTTTCGCTGGTTTTGTTCTATGACCACAATCAGAAGACACACCAGCTTTTGCGCCATCTGTCGTTATTCCCAACAGAGCTTGTTGTCCGTTTTAATGAAGGCGTCGATTTTTCGAGCTTTGAGTTGAGTGAATTTCTCGGCGAGAAAATGCAGGACATAGTGGATCGTCTGGACGATCAAGCGTTGCAGACGGTGCGGCAAACGATTATGACCGAGTATGCTCGCTGTACCAAACTGCCGGATAGCGCCGTTGTAAAATCATTCGACGGAACTCCGATTGCCACCGAAACAGCTACCGAGCGAGACATTAAAGCCCTCAATGCGATTCGGGCTATCATTGCAGATAGTGAAAAGAATGGACAATGAAATCAAGAAGAAAGCCAAGTCTTTCTTGAAAGAATACGGCTTGCAGAATGTCACGCTCGAAAATCTCCGCGCTGCAATTCAAAAGCAGGGATATACCATTGTAGAGTATAACAATATTTTTAATGACGAAAATGTTGCCGCTCTGATAGATGCGTTAGGACTGGAAAATTTCTGCGAGCACTCAAAGGGATTTACTTACGCAGACACAAAGCGGCGTCTTGTCTTCCTTCACGAGGACCTTTCCGATAAAGAAAAGCTGATGATCCTTGCGCACGAAGAAGGGCATATCTATTGCAATCACTTGACTTCCACGCCGGTTCTTGGGCGTGATGTCATAGAGGAGCACGAGGCAAACGAGTTTGCACACTATCTGTTGCATCAAGGCCTTGGGCAGCGAATCAATCGGTTCGTTCAAAAGCATAGAGTCGAAACGATTGCGGTTGCCATAGCTGCTGCTTGTATCCTTATTGCCGCTGCTGCCTATTGCAATGATAGAACTGAGCGGCGGTACTATGGTGACTTTTACATTACAACAACAGGAAGCAAGTACCACGAGAAAGATTGTATTTTCATCAAGCATAAAGACAATGTGGATCGGTTGACAGTTGATCAATTTGAATCGGGAGAATATGAGCCATGTGACATCTGCCTGCCGCATGGATCAAAATAAATTACTATGTTCTTATAGTCGCAGGGCGGCTTGAGAAATAAAAGATTGAGGAGGATTTCCATGGAAGACTACATCGGGAAAATTTGTCCGTTTTGTAAAACGGAAATCAAAGAGGGAGATTCTGTAAAAGTCTGCCCTGCCTGCGGCATTCCGCATCACGAAAGCTGCTGGGAAGAAAATCACGGCTGCACCACTTTTGGTTGCTCAGAGCAGCATTACGAGGAACAGCACACAAATCCGACGGATGTGTGCCGGAATTGTGGCGCTCCGTTGGGCGATGGACAGGAATTTTGCCCCAAATGCGGCACCCCCAAAAACGCATCCAAGAAAAATGTGTGTGGTAAGTGCGGCGCTGAATTGCAGGAAGGTCAGGAGTTTTGCCCGAAGTGCGGTCAGAAAGTTGGGCTTGCAGTTGATGCAGGTGTAAATGCTGCCATTAACCAGTTTAATTCTGGCGTACAAAAGACTAATAGCAAGAAGAAAACATTGCCGCTTATCATTGGCGCAGCGGTAGTTGCCATTGTTGTCCTTGCTGTCGCACTTGGCGGTGGTGGAAAATCTGATTTCAACAAAATGTTTAGCGAATATGTAGATGAATCTTGGTGCTATATTGCGGACGATGGCAGTTATATGAAAGTCGATACAAACCCTTATGATATCGATGATTACACGGATTTTGATGCATATTATGCCATCGAAGACATTAACTCGAAACTCGGTTTTTCTTCTGCGTTGTTTAGCAAAATGGGAGAAACCTCTGCTATGGACGGGCGCCAGTCTGACTCTAATGACAAGTATTCTGTAAGTTGGAAATACCATCCCGATAATGGCATGGAAGTGACATACGAAGTCAAAAAGTAAAATTTCTGTTGGAGATCATTTATGGGAGAGTTTTCGTTATCTGATAATCAAGCGTTTATGAAAAAGCAAATTGAAAACACGGTTCGAATCATTAACTCTTTCTTTGATAATCAAGAACTCTCCTATACTGCTCTTCAAAATGCACTCTTATCATTGGTTCTTCTTCCATTTGAAAGCGCAAAACGCAAAGATAACCGCCGCATATGGCAGGGGAAATATGACGATGTGAAAAAGAGCATTGGTTTTGCTGACGAAGTTTTTGTCCCCATAACCGAATGCAAAAACAGCATTGCGAAAATCGGGAATCGCAGCCAGTATAGTTTCATTAAAAAATTCAGGAATGCTGTTGCACATCAGAATATTCAGATTTGTGTAAATGAAGACCGTCTTATATCAGTTAAGTTTTATAATATCTTCCCTGCAAAATGCACTAAATGTAGCAACAAAGAATGTAAGGCTTACACGCTGCAAAGAAGAAATGGCGGTGTAGAAGATTTCAAGGTATCGTTTACATATCAACAACTGCATAAATTCGCACTATTTGTAGCAAACAGTTATCTTCGCAGTATTACAGGTGAGAATGAAAAGGCATAGGAGGTAATATGCATGGCAAAAGTTAATGTAGTCATTGTTGACGCAACAGGAAATAAGGAGCAGAAGGTCGGTTTGCCCGATGATGTCAAGTGCGGCATCATCATGGTGAAGTTGGTTGAAAAGATCAAACTTCCTTCTGTTGGACCCGATGGAAATCCCATCAGCTATAAGTTTATTCACAAGGTGACGGGCAGACAGCTTCTTGAATCGCAGACACTCGCAGAGGCAGGCATTAAGGATGGCGATGTGCTTCGCCTTCAGCCAGAGATTACAGCGGGTGCATTTTGTGATAAATGCGGTGCAGAAATCAAAGAGGGCGACACCTTTTGCCCCTCTTGTGGCAATAGCATAAGTCAACCTGAAGTGGATACAGCTAAGTTTACACAGGTAAAAAATCCGGCGAACAATTATGTCTCCGCTGAAGAAAAAGCACAGGAACTCTCTAACAAAATTTCTAAAGGTAGTACTTTTTTCCCGATCGGCGGTATTATATCTGGTATTCTTTCCGTGATTTTCGGAATAATCATGTTTGCAAAAGATGTAGGTAGCTATGAGTATTCTTCTACCTATGGCGGCGATGCCTACACGGGTATCCAAAATGCCGCGGCTCAGACTGCTAACAATGTAATGGCTTTAAGTGAACTCGCCAAGACGGGATTTGCATTTTTCCTTATTGCCTTGGGCTTGATTGCTATCTTCTACTTTGCGATGAAGCTCGGTAAAAGAGGGGACAACAAATGAGCGATCATATTGAGCTAAGTTCCGAAGATTTTGAAGAAGATCGTTACAGTCGGCTTCGCTTGATTCCGTGGTGGGATCAAGACCGACTGAAAAATGCTACGATCATGGTTGTAGGAGCGGGCGCAATTGGAAACGAGCTGATTAAAAATCTGACACTTCTTGGAATCGGTCGCATCCTTATCTATGATATGGATGCCATTGAAAGCACCAACCTTACCCGATCCATTCTCTACCGTGCAAAAGATGTCGGCCGCTACAAAGCTGAGGTTGCTGCGGAACGGGCAATGGAAATCAATCCGGATGTCAAGGCAAAAGCGTTTATCGCCAATATCATCGATGATGTTGGCATGGGTGTCTTTCGTCGGATGAATGTTGTTCTCGGCGGTCTCGATAATCGGGAGGCTCGTCTTGCAATCAATCAGTCCTGCTATAAGGTAAACCGCCCGTGGATCGATGGGGCAATTGAAGCGCTGAATGGCTTTGCAAGGGTGTTTGTTCCAGGTCAAGGAGCTTGCTATGAATGTACCATGACAGAGATGGACTGGCGGCTCATTAACAAGCGCAAATCCTGTGCCCTGCTGACGCACGAGCAAATGGCCGAGGGTAAAATCCCAACTACACCGACATCATCTTCCGTTATTGCTGGCATTCAAGTGCAGGAAATGTTGAAACTGCTCCATGCGGATCGGAATCTTCCTACACTCGCCGGCAAAGGATATGTGTTCAACGGCCTCACTCATGATTCCTATGTCGTTGAGTATCAGCGTAAGGATGACTGCATGAGCCATGATACCTACGAGAAGATTATCGAAAAGCCTTGGTCTGCACGGACAACCTCTCTCAGGGAAATGCTGGCAGAAATCCGTGGTGAGCTTGGTGAAAAGGCAGTTCTTGACTTTGATCGAGATATTGCGACAACAGCAAAATGCTCCTGTGGAGAGAAAAAAGCTCTGTTTACTCCTGTTCACAAGCTAAAAGGAGAAATGCTGACCTGCCCGAAATGTGGAGCGCAGATGACATTTGACAGCGTCCATTCCATTGCGGGTGACGAGGATTTCTTGGACAAAACACCCATGGAAATCGGCATTCCTTTGCTGCATATCGTCGGAGGCAGAATCGGAATGGACACCACCTATTACGAATTTACATCTGACGAAGCAGAAGTGTTTGAAAATCTATAAAGGAGACGCAACCATATGACCGCAAGAATGAGACGACTTGCCTCAGACTATGAGGAAATCAAGAAAAACTTTGCCGGTCACAAGAACATCATTGTAACTCCCATCGGTGGCGAACCACCCGAGAAATACCATGTTACATATCTGTCTCTTATACACATCTCCGAGCCCACGAGACTAGACAGCATATTTTGTGAACGGCATCTATCTTCTGCCGGACGGCAGAATTGAAACATTGGGTAGGCACGAAGTTGAAATTACGCTTCATGCAGACTACCCCCGCTACAAGCCCATCTGCAAAATTCTAACTCCGATTTGGCACCCAAACTTCCGTGATGGCCAGATTTGCATAGGTGATATTTGGGGCGCAGGTGAGTCCCTGAGCGACATCATCATCAATATCGGCGACATGATTCAGTATAAATCATGGAACTCTTACAGCCCTTTGTCGGCGGATGCCGCAAAATGGGCGATGGAAAACAAGCATCTATTCCCTGTAGGCAATATCAACCTTCATGTGGCCGACTATGCTTCCTCCAAGGAGCCGGTTGAAATTGATCTGTTTGATGAAGAAGGAAAAACCGTAGATAGCGATGAACCCGCATCAACGGCAAAGCAGGAAAACGACAACGGTGTGCCAACAGTTTCTGAAAAAACAGATGAAAATGATTTTGAAATCACAGCTGAAGAATTGGCCGGAATCGAGTTTGTTCCCACAGCACAAAGAATGCAAACCGTTTCTCACGGTGGCACAGTCAAAGGAAATAAGCTGAACTTCAAAACTGTTTTGGTCAAAGGTCTTCTTTGGGCGTTGATTGGTGCATTTGTAGGGTTTGGAATCTCAGAACTGACCGACAAAAACATCACCAGTGATGTTGCTGCTGCTCGTCTCAGTGGACACTGAACTTGTAGACTACTTTGAATACCGTGAAAAAGCAGATGCCGCTTTTGACAAAGCCTTTGACGAGTTTGAAAGTTACTGCAAAAAAGAAGGCAAAGATTCTGACTCTACCACAGCCTTTAGCACTTGGTATTCTTCCGTTGCATCCTCTGAGGCAAAGGGCTATTTAGACGACTATTCGACCTACGATGATAAGGCGGATGACGCACTTTATGATGCCTACAGCGATAAATATGATGGTGACGAAGATAAGCTCGGAGACGCCATTGCTACGGTAACAAGGACTGGAACGGCTCTGTGGTCGGCAGTCATCGCACTTTTTATCGGTCTATTTTTAGGAATTGGCGAAGGTGTCTACTATGGCTCCAAGGAAAAAGCAGTCAAATATGCTTTAATTGGCGCTGGTGTATCTCTTGCTATCGGTTTTGTGAGTGGCTATCTTGCACAGTGGATGTATTCAGGTCTGTTAGGTGATGACCCTGCTGATTTTACTGCTGCGTTCGTGCGTGGCTTAGGGTGGGCCATCATGGGACTTGGTATCGGTGTGGCCGTTGGTTTGATCAAACCCGAAAAGAAGAGAATCTTGTTCTGTTCCCTCGGCGGTTTGGTCGGAGCCTTTGTTGGCGGCTTCTTATTCAACTATGTCTGCAAGGTGATTCCTAATGATGTTGTAGCGAGAGGTGTTGCTATCGTTATAATGGGTATCCTGATTGGCGTTGGTGTTGGGCTGCTCGAACAGTTTGCGAAGGCCGCATGGCTCAAGGTTATCCGTGGTGAATTTGAAGGAAAAGAATATCTTGTATTTGCTGGCACTACCAGCATTGGCAACAACGGCAAAAACACGATTGTTCTGTTCAAGGATAAGCTGGTCGGTCCACATCATTGCGACATTACGCTTGATGGCAGCAAATATGTCTTGACTGACTGTGGAACACCAATGGGGACTATTGTCAACGGTCAGAAAGTTGCACGGCATATCCTGCGTCAGGGAGATGCCATTGCAATCGGAAATTCTGTGCTTGTATTTAATACAAAATAATGGATTTGGAGGCGAGTAATATCGTGAAGCCAGTCAGAGTGTTACTCTATTTACTGATGGTGGCGGCAGTATTATTCGCCTCCGCTCCATCTGTAAGCGCTATCGGCTTTGATGCCGAAAAAGCATATGAATCAGTTTTTGTTGTCTACTCGGGAACTTCCCTTGGAAGCGGATTTGCTATTGGCAAGAACTGCGTTATTACCAATGCTCATGTAATTGCTGATCCCAATAATATTGCGATTATGACCTATGATGGCACTGAGTACGCCTGTCTCTTATACACATCTGACGCTGC
>ERZ1504853.358-NODE-358-length-8386-cov-2.692714_pt1 | contig 8386 bp, 6 predicted proteins | sample MGYA00575752_ERZ1504853 | MGnify/ENA primary metagenome ERZ1504853 (study PRJEB39906, sample SAMEA3182064) | gut metagenome | biome: human; feature: gut; material: Stool; isolation source: human stools | place: Canada | collected 2013-01-28 ... | reverse complement strand
GTAGAGCCCGGCATTGGCAGGAAAGGGTTCCAGGATGACGGCGGCAATGTCGCTTCCATGGAGTTCAAAGGCTTTTTTTACTGCTTCCCGGTCATTGTAGGGCACGGTGAGGGTGAGCTGCGTCATTTCCCTGGGCACGCCCGCGCTGTCCGGTTCTCCGAAGGTGAGCGCTCCGGAACCCGCCGCCACCAGAAGGGAGTCCACATGGCCGTGGTAGCAGCCGATGAATTTAATGATTTTACGGCGTCCGGTATAGCCGCGAGCCAGCCTGATGGCGGACATGGTTGCTTCCGTTCCGGAGTTGACCATGCGCACTTTTTCCACGGAGGGAACCATGTCCGTGATCATTTCCGCCATATCCACTTCCGCCGGCGCAGGAATTCCATAGCCCAGCCCCCTGTCCACGGCGGCATGTACTGCGTCCAGAACGGGTTGCGGAGCGTGGCCCAGGATGGCCGGGCCCCATGTGCCTATGTAGTCAATAAGCTGGCGCCCGTCCGCATCCGTGATGTAGGCTCCTTTGGCGGATTGAACAAAGAAGGGGTCCCCGTCCACATTGCGGAAGGCCCTGACGGGGGAGTTGACTCCGCCGGGGATAACGGAGCGCGCGCGGGAGAAGAGCTGGGCTGACTGATTCATGTGCAGAGGGAAGCAAAAAGGGCAATCCTTGAGAAAGGGTTGCCCTCATGGAAATTGGGTTCTTATTCCCGAACCAATACTGTTTTAAGCTTCAGGAGCGGAAGCGGGTGTTTCAGCAGTTTCGGAAGCGGTTTCTTCGCTCTTGTTGCTGTAACGCCATTTTACCTTGTTGCGCTTGCTGGCGGAACGGGCCTTGCGGCGGCGTTCGTCCATCGGGGTTTCAAAGGCGCGGCGGCGGCGCATTTCATCCAGAATGCCTTCAACATCCAGTTTTGTTTTGAGGCGCTTGAGAGCGCGGTCGATAGGTTCACCTTTTCTTACGGTAACTTCACGCATGATTTGTTTTCCTTTTTCTATTCGTCCGGGAACGGGAGACAATAGGTAGTGCTTTCCTGCTTACAGGTCAAGATTTTTATCATGACTGACCTATTTTTTGCCACTGAATGAGAGTTCTGCCGTCCGGAACGGCGGGAAGCGGCTGCGTTGCCCCGTTTTCCGGTTCCGGAGCGCGGTTCAACTGTCCTTGCCTTATAACAGGGGGCGTGGTAGAAAGAGGCGTCTCCCATGAACCGGCTGCATACATTGATTGACGGATTTTCCCGGGTGCGGATTCTCTGCATCGGGGACGTAATGCTGGATAAGTTCCTGTATGGGAGCGTCAGCCGTATTTCCCCGGAGGCTCCGGTTCCCATTATGAAGATGGACCGGGAGACGCACATGCTGGGAGGCGCGGGCAATGTCGTGTCCAATCTGTGCGCGCTGGGATGCCGCACCACCTTTATCAGCGTGGTCGGGGACGATGACCATGGGCGGCAGGTAAGGCGTTTTCTGGAAGAGACGCACTGCGTTCCGGAGCTGGTGGTGCGCGAGGGGTATGAGACGACCGTGAAGATCCGTTTTGTGGCGGGCAAGCACCATTTGCTGAGAGCGGATCAGGAACAGCCGCTGAACATGGAGCCGGAGCTTGCTTCCCGTTTTCTGGAACGAGTGGATGCCTGTTTGCCGGAGGCGGATCTTGTCCTTTTGTCCGATTACGGGAAAGGCCTGTTTGACGGACGAACCGCCCCGGATGTGATTGCCCGGTGCCGTGCGGCGCGCAAGCCCGTCATTGTGGACCCGAAGGGAGCGGACTATTCCCGCTACCGGGGGGCCACGCTGGTAAAACCCAATATGAAGGAGTTCCAGGAGGCTACCGGCGTGGCGCTCAATCCTGCCATGGCCGGGTGGGAACGGGATGCCGTGGCGGGGGCGCAAAGGCTATTTTCCGAATTCGGCATTGAGAATCTGATTGTTACTCTGAGCGAACATGGCATGATTTTCATTCCTTCCTCCAACCCTGCCGATTTTGTCTGCATTCCTACGGAGGCCCGGGAGGTTTTTGACGTGTCCGGCGCGGGGGATACCTCCCTTGCCAGTCTGGGCGCGGCACTGGCTGCCGGAGCCTCGGTGCCGGACGCTCTGGTCGTGTCCAATGTGGCCGCCGGCATCGTAGTGGGCAAGTTCGGAACGGCCAGCGTGACCGGAACGGAGTTGAAGAAGGCTCTGAAGGAGAAGGATATCCGGACGCCTTCCTGGCATCACCGTGATAATATCCTGACGCCGGAGGCCGCGGCGGAGCTGGCGGAGCGTTTCCGCCGGGAAAAGAAGGTGGTTGGGTTTACGAACGGTTGTTTTGATTTGCTCCACCTGGGGCATATGCATTCCTTTATGAAGGCGCGTGAAGCGTGCGACGTGCTTTTTGTAGGGCTGAATACAGACGCCTCCATCAAGCGGCTGAAGGGCGAGGACAGGCCGATTAATAATGAGGAGATGCGTTCTCTGCTGCTGGCGTCCCTGGATTTTGTCGATTACGTAGTGCCGTTTGATGAAGATACGGCTCTGCCGCTGATTGAGAAGCTGCGTCCGGACGTGATTGCCAAAGAGGGATATCCCCTGGAATGCTGGCCGGAAGGACAGTTCGTGAAATCTTATGGAGGGCAGGCTCTTGAACTGCCCCGCCTGGAGGGTTTTTCCTCCACCAATATCATCAACCGCATGAAAAGTAGCCCGGAATGAGCGAATACATCAGGAACCAGATTTTAGGGATAGCGGACAATTTCAAAGCCCTGGCTTCCATGGCCGGGGATATTGAACAGGTTGCCCGCATTTGTACGGATACCCTTAAGGCCGGGAATAAGATCATGTTCTGCGGCAACGGAGGCTCCGCTGCGGATTCCCAGCACCTGGCCGCCGAATTGGTGGGGCGTTACAAGCTGAACCGCCCCGCCATGAATGCGCTGGCCCTGACGGTGGATACTTCCATCCTGACCGCCGTGGGCAATGATTACGGTTATGAGACGGTGTTTTCCAGGCAGCTGGAGGGAGTGGGCCGTCCCGGAGATCTGCTGGTGGGGCTTTCCACGAGCGGCAACAGCCGGAACATCGTTTTGGCGATGGAGCTGGCGCGCCGGATGGGCGTCCGGACGGTGGCCTTGACAGGCCGCGGAGGCGGAGAGATGAAAGAAGTTGCGGAGTTTTGCATTGCCGTTCCTTCCGATGCCACGAACAACATTCAGGAGATGCACATTGCAGTGGGGCATCTGGTTTGCGAACTGGTTGAACGGGAGATATATGGCGGGTAAGGCTTTGTTTCTGGACAGGGACGGCGTGGTTAATGTGGATGGCGGGTATGTGCACCGCATAGAGGACTTCCGGCTGGTTCCCGGAATTCTGAATCTTTGCTGCCAGGCTAAAGAGAAGGGGTATCTGGTGCTGGTGGCGACCAACCAGTCCGGCATAGGACGCGGCATGTTTTCTGAAGATGACTTTGAGCGGTTGACGGAATATATGAGAGGGGTGTTCCGTTCGTCCGGTGCGGAGATTGCAGGTGTGTTTCACTGTCCCAGCGCGGATGACGGACATCCCGACCGGAAACCGAATCCCGGCCTGTTTTTGAAGGCTGCCGCCGCGCATGGGCTGGATATGAAAGCCTGCGTGTCCGTAGGTGACCGGGAGCGGGACATCCGGGCGGCTGTTGCCGCCGGAGTAGGCCGCAATTTCCTGTTTTCTGCGGAAGATGTTCCCACCCTCGCCACGGCCCGTGTGGAGACGTTGGAGGAAGTGGCGGCAAGGCTGTAGGCCGGGAATAGTTGCTTGGGGAAAATCACTGCGGTTTGTCCCTGGAGTTATCCCCTGCAGCGGGGCGGGCGACATGGTACCGGTGCGGGGCAAAGTATTTTGACATACGGAGAGGAGCCTGTTAGAAGTGGAACAATCCGGCCGTAGTCTCGTGAACCTGGCCTGTACAGGCTTTTTATTTTTGCACGTATGAATCTGATACTTTTCCAATCCATGATGGCTGCCGCCGCGCTGGGGGCCGGCCTGGCCCTTCCTGTTTCGGCCCAGTCTTCTTCTCCGGCTTTTTCCGCCTCTCCTGAAGGCTCCCGTGCCGGAAAAACGGCCAAGATGCCGGTGTATCCCATTCCGCAGAAGATGACCAGGAGCGGCGGTTCCGTGACGGTTCCGGCCCTGAAGCTGTTGGGCGCGCGGGATGAACCTACCGTGAATGCCCTGAAAAGCATGTTTTCCCTCGCTCCAAACGGGCTGCCTGTGCAGATGACTATCATCAAAGGAAGCAAAAAGCCTGCCGGTAATGTTCCCCGGAAGGCCGGGGCCTATTCCCTGAGCGTTACGCCCCAGGGAATACGGATGACGGGGTATGACGACGAAGGCCTGTTTTACGCGGCCCAGACGCTGCTGCAGTTGGCGGAGAAGACTTCTTCCGGCGTGACGGTGCCGGAAGTGGAGGTCCTGGATTGGCCGGATGTTCCTTTCCGCGGTACCATTGAAGGGTTTTACGGTCTGCCCTGGGGGCAGGAAGGTCGCATCAGCCAGTTCAAATTTTACGGGAAGTATAAGATGAATACTTACATCTACGGCCCGAAGGATGACGTGTTCCACGGTTTTTCCAAGCGCTGGCGCGAGCCTTATCCCGCAGATATGGCGAAGGACCTGAAAGAGCTGGTGAAGGTCGCGAAGCAGAATAAGGTGAATTTTGTCTGGGCCGTGCATCCCGGAGCGGATATTCGCTGGGGCGAGGCGGACCGGAAGGCGGCCGTGAAGAAGTTTGAGATGATGTATGATCTGGGATTCCGTTCCTTTGCCGTATTTTTTGACGACATCGGCGGAGAGGGGGCCAAACCGGAGGGCCAGGTGGAGTTTTTGAATTACCTGAATAAGGAGTTTATCCACAAAAAACCGGATGTGACGCCGTTGATCGTATGCCCCACGGCGTATTACGGCGGTGGTAGCCGCTACCATGAGGTAATGGGGGAACATCTGGACAAGGATATAGGCATCATGTGGACCGGTTCCAGCATTGTGAGCGATATCCGGACTCCTGCTTTGAAGGGGATTAATAAGTATTTGAAGCGTCCGGCGTTTATCTGGTGGAATTTCCCGGTGACGGATTACGTGCGCCATGCCCTGTTTTTGGGGCGCACCTATGGCGTGGATGCGGACGCGATGCCGTTTATGCAGGGGTTTGCTTCCAATCCGATGGATAAGCCGGAGGCTTCCAAGATTTCCCTGTTCAGCGTGGCGAACATGACCTGGAACGCCAAGGCCTATGATTCCGACAGGACATGGAAGGACAGCATCCGTATTTTGTTCCCCGGCTGCTCCTCCGCCATGCAGACGTTTGCCGATCATAATAGCGACGGGGGGCCCAGCGGGCACAATTACCGCAAAGAGGAGTCCGTAGAGATTGCCCCCGTGGTGGAGCAGGTGCTGGAGCTGTGCCGCCGCGGGGCCAGGGTGTCTGGAAGCAAGGCGTTTGACCGCCTGAAGGCCGAGTTCGCGAAGATAGCCCAAGCTCCGGCCGCGATTCGGGCCAAGTCTAATAATCCCGCTTTCGTTGCAGAGGTGGAGCCGTGGCTCATCCAGTTCGAATCCCTGGGGAAAGCCGGGGTGAACAGTATGCGCATGATTGAGGCCACAGAGGCGGGGAATGCCGCTGGAGCGCTGAATCATGCCATGGAGGCCGCCTGCCTGCTTGCCGAGATGCAGCGTTACAGCAGGGAAATCAGCAAGGCCATCAATAAGCACGTCACGGAAGTGACCAAGAAGAATTCCCCGTGGCAAACCGCCGTGAAGCCCTCCGAACTGGTGATGGCCCCCGCTGTGCGGGAACTGCTGGACATGGGCTCCACCCCCGTGCTTTCCCGCGTGAGCGGGCAGGCCGTTGGCCGTGTGAAGCCTTATGTTTCCACCAAGTCCAAGATTGGCATCGAGAAGATGCTGGATGACGACCCCGAGTCGTTCTATTACTGCAAAGAGGTTCAGAAGAAGGGTGACTTTTTCGGCGTGGATCTGGGAGTTCCACGGGAGATACGCACCGTTTCCATTGTGATGGGCCGCAATGATTCCGATACGGACGCTGTGAACAGGGGACAGTTGGAGGTTTCCCTGGACGGGCAGTCCTGGTCTCCCCTGATGCCGGAGTCCAGCGGGCTGCGCGTGGAGTACCGGGGAAATGGCAAAAAAGGCCGGTTTGTGCGTTACCGCGCTACGGCGCAGGGGGTTCCGGGAGGCAAGCCGGACGTGTGGACGGCCATCCGGGATTTCAAGGTGAATGCTCCTGCAGCGCCTTCCGTACTGACGGATGCTCCCGCGTTCAGGAATGCCGTGGTTGAAGCAGGAGACAGGGATATTTCCCTGAAGCGCATCATGGAGGTGCATCCCCTGCCGCCGAAAAAGTCCCTGGGCCTTCAAATTCCGGCGGGAGCGTCCGTGGAGTCCGCCTCCGTCAATTTGAAGACGCCGGATATGAAGTGGGCCAAGTTGTTCATTTCCATGGATGGAAAGTCCTGGGCGGAGGTTCCGTTGAAGGAGGACGGTTCCGCGGATATTGGCGGAGTGATCAAGGGCATCAGGCTGTTGAACGCCTCCTCCTCCCCGCAGGAGGTGACTCTGGAAGAGTTCCGGCTGAATCTTGCCAACAAGGGTGGGAAGTCCGCCGACAGCGGAGCTGCCGGGGATTTCAACCTGGCAACGTTCCTCCAGGTGGAGCTGTCTCCGGAGAGGGCGGAGATTCCCTGTGATTTTCCCCGTGCGGGTTCCGTCATTGTCCTGTCCGACGGGAAGGAGGCTTCCGTGCTGGCCTGTGGGGCTGACGGACGGTGGGTTCCCGTGGGCAATCTGGCCAAGGGCAGGAAAGTTAATACGTTCAGCCTGAAATCCGTCAAAAAACCGGTGAAGGCCCTCGGCCTGACCGGGAAAAAGGGAAGTTCCGTAAATATTTTTGAAGTAATCTGGAAATAACGGATGGCATCGGGAAGTTTTCCGCCGGGTGGTGTCCGCCGGCCCTGGGGCGGCTGTTTCTTCCGTGGAATGGCCGCCCTGGATTTTTAGCCCTTGGTTTGCCGGGAGGCTCTTTTTTCCGCCAGGTGCATGCAGCCGAGGACGAGGGCGATGATGACCAGAGGCCCCAGGATGTCCGCATACCCCACCATGCCCGTGTTCACGGGGGCCACGCAAAGCAGGAACCACCAGGCCAGGGCCAGCAGGCGAAGCAGGGGCGGGGTTCCGCTGCCGGAGAGGAAGACATAGATGACGAGAGCCCAGAATTGGGGAAAACGGGGCAGCGTGACCAGCCATTCCCGGTGGTCCCCTCCGGGCCAGACAAGCGTACCGTAGGGGCCGGCTGCGGGAAGGTCTCCCCACATGGCGCCTGAGGGAAGCGCCATGTTCATCAGCAGGTTCAGGAACAGGCCCGCATATACGGTTATCATCAAGGCCCTCCATTGGGCGCCTGTTCGCACCGCCAGGAACAGGAAGGCCGGCACCAGCAGGAAGGGAGTCAGTTCCAGGGCTCCCATCCAGAGAGGGAGATTTGTTCCTATTTCTGCAAGGCGGTCCGCGCCTTGTGGAATGGCGGAAAGAACGGCCCAGTACAGGAGCATCAGAAAGATGCAACGGTACCTGGCGCCCCGGCTTACCGGGCGTTTTTCATCCGGAGGAAGGCCCAGCCATGCTCCGGATGAGGGCTGGTCGGGGGAGGATTGCATGGCGGTTTGTCAATAGAGCCCGGTTCAGGTCCGGAGACGGGCTTTTTTTCAACAAAACGGGCATTTTTGTTGTCCACGTTGTGACAAAGCTGCTGCCTTCGGATTCCTGCCGCGGGCGTCTCTTTTTGTCAGTCGGCGCCTGAAAGGCCGCAGAAAAACAGCTGTGACTCAGTACTCCATTCTTTTTGCTTATGACCCGTTCCAGATTCCTGATGATTTTACCGGCCCTGTTTTTATGTCTGCTGGCTGTTTCCTGCGGAAAGAAGGAGAAGGAAGATCCCAATGTCGTGGAGTTGAACTTCGGTCATTTTCCCAACGTGACACATGTGCAGGGCCTGGTGGCGCATCATTTTTCCCGGCAGGGGAAGGGGTGGTTTGAAGAACGGCTGAAGGAGGCTACCGGAAAGGATGTCAGGATCAACTGGTACGTGTACAATGCGGGCCCCAGCGCCATGGAAGCCGTGTTCGCCCGGTCCATTGAACTGGCTTATGTGGGGCCCAGCCCGGCCATCAATGCGTTTGTGCGTTCCCGCGGGGAGGATATCAGGATGATTGCCGGAGCTGTGGAAGGAGGCGCCGCCCTGGTGGTTCCGAAGGATTCCTCGCTGAAGGAGCCTGCGGATTTCCGCGGCAAGGTGATTGCTACTCCCCAACTGGGGAATACGCAGGATGTTTCCGCCCGCGCCTGGTTTTCCCGCGGC
>ERZ1504853.354-NODE-354-length-8474-cov-3.268322_pt1 | contig 8474 bp, 7 predicted proteins | sample MGYA00575752_ERZ1504853 | MGnify/ENA primary metagenome ERZ1504853 (study PRJEB39906, sample SAMEA3182064) | gut metagenome | biome: human; feature: gut; material: Stool; isolation source: human stools | place: Canada | collected 2013-01-28 ... | reverse complement strand
AGATTATGCCGTGTAAAAATTTGTTTTGCCAGCCGTTGCAAGCAAGAAATCATTTCATCGCTAATTGCATCAAATCTTGCAACCACATCACTCAAAAAATAATAATAAGACAACCCTGTCGTCTCTGAATATCTACCTGTTTCAGAAAAATAAGATAATAATCGGCTTATACAAAGAGTATGTCCGCGGGCAAACGCTGTCATATCCCAATTTGCTTTTTCTTCCATTAAAATCTCTCTTAACCGAATTTTGTCAGTATAATCAGTATGCAGGATTACCTCTTTCAGCAGTCGAACCATTTTGTCTGCGTTAGATACGAGTGCTTTTCCTTTTACGATTAAATACGGCGTGCATTTTTGATCTGAATCAATATTACTGATCGACCCCACTTGAAAGTTAATTCCTCCAGTATACGCATTAGACTGTCTAACCAATTCAGAATATTCATAATTTACGGTATTCATCGATAATAGCAGTCTTGTCAATATATTGGCATAAAAGATATCCTTTTTTGAGAATCCCTCTAAATTAAAATATAAATTTAGATAAACAATACCGTTTGAATTGATGTCATAGTGAAAATGACGGATTTCCTCAATTCTGCCATCTTCAATTTCATCATTCTCAATTTCACGATTTAAATCTTCCCGTCGAAGGAGAGGAATAGCAGTCAAAGCCTCTTCTGAATCCACAGATGCCTGTCGCTCTTTTAATACCCGTGTCTTTTCTATGATATCCGTAATCTGATTCTCTGAAAGGCTTTTTTTATAGGCGTCCAGTTGTTCCGCAACTTCAATTCTTTTCTTTTCATCAATCCCTTTTTTAGCTTTCATGGTAATCAATACCTGATGAGAATTCTTAATAAGATATTTTAGAAGCAGGCCTTCAAAATAATCCGTTTCAATAGCTTTCCTTAATCCATTTATATCATCGTAATACCGCAGAGCTTCTATTGGATCACGGTCATATAGCCACATATCCATAGCCCGTATTCCGTAAAACAAGCCTTTAGGCCTCCCCTGATAATCGTTTTCTCTTAAAATAAATTCCGTACGATTCAATGCGGCAGTCAACATCTTTTTATCAAGCCCCGTAAGCGCAAGTTTTCTAAGTGTATGATCTACGATTTGTGAGAATTCTCCCTGCCGTTCAGGTTCCGAACCGGTCACAACAATAGACCAGACCGGCTGTTTATAACTATCCTCGTAAGCTCCCGACACATCACTTCCAACACCCGCATCAAGGAGAGCTTTTTTTAACGGAGCGCCATCCATATCAATCAATACATAATTTAATATCCGAATGGCCAATGACTCTTTTGTTGTCATACAATCCGTCATAGCAGCATATAAAGCATGAATCGCTTTATTAGCGATATTCTCTCCATCTGCTATGTTGTAATTCTTTTCTGTTATGACACGTTTGGCAAACGCTTTCTGTGTTCCCACCTCAGAATAGACACACCGTCTATCGAAAGCTGATAAATACTCTTCATCAATATATTTTAAGGTATTTTCTATATCCATATCCCCATATAAATAAATATAGCTGTTTGACGGATGATAAAAACGACGATGAAAATCAGTAAACTCACGGAATGAAAGAGTAGGAATAACGTCTGGATCTCCCCCTGACTCTACATTGTATGTCGTATCAGGAAAAAGCTTTTCCATCGCAGCGTTGTTCAATAATGCATCAGGGGAAGAAAGTGCTCCCTTCATTTCATTATAAACAACCCCATTATAGGTAAGTTCTCCATCTTTCTTATCAAGTTCATAATGCCATCCTTCCTGCATCAGTATTTGGGGATTCTGCAAACAGTCCGGATAAAACACCGCATCTAAATACACATCCATCAGATTATGAAAATCTGTAGAATTTCTACTGGCAACAGGATACATAGTTTTATCAGGCCAAGTCATGGCATTTAAAAAGGTATTCAAAGAGCCTTTTGCAAGTTCCACAAAGGGTTCTTTTAAAGGGAACTTTCTTGAGCCACAAAGAGTAGAATGTTCCATAATATGCGGCGTTCCTTTTGAATTGTCCGGTGTCGTGCGGAAACAGATATAAAAAACCTTATTATCATCTGCTGAATCTAAATACATTAATTTTGCACCGGATTTTATGTGCTCCATCATGTATACATCAGAATTTACCTCTTCAACATGATCCACTTTCATAATATTGAATCCATGCACTACATCTCCATTATTCCATTTCATGGTCAACCTCCATATTATTTCATCATTAATAGAAAAAGCGCAGGCAATTTTATCCTGTGCTTTCTAAATAGTCTAACGATCAGGCCGTTTTATTTCCCCAGAACTCTTTATGGATAGCCTGTATAGCTTTTGCCACATCATCCCGGTTAATCAGACAGGATACGCTAATTTCTGATGTACTAACTATCAAGATATTAACGCCGACCCTTCCCAGTGCGCCGAACATTCTTGCAGCAACCCCGGGCGTACCGAGCATGCCTGCACCCACAATAGATACTTTCGCCATATTATCATCATAAATAATAGTCGTCAATTTCTCTTGCGACTGCAATTCGCCAAGAACACGCCTCGCATCCTCTAAATCCGTATCGGTAATAGTAAAAATAATGTCGGTCAGATCATCATTAGACCGCTGCACACTTTGTACAATCATATCGACATCAATATGTTCATCAGCAAGAGCTTCAAACACCATATGCGCAACACCGGGAACATTTTTCACGTTCAATACAGAAATCCTGGCCGTATGTGTATCTTGCGCAACACCTTTAATAATTTGGCGTTTTCTTTCCATGACGCATTCCTCCTGGATAATTGTTCCTTCATCGTCCGTAAATGTAGATCTGACATGAATTGGTATGTGGTAATGCATCCCTAATTCAACACTGCGCGGCTGCATAATGCCTGCGCCAAGACGTGCCAATTCCAGCATTTCTATATTCGTGATTTCCTGCATTTTTACAGCATGCGGACAGTATCTGGGATCCGCCGAATAAACACCATCCACATCAGTGAAAATTTCACACATATCCGCATGCATTGCACCGGCTAGGGCAACTGCTGTTGCATCGCTCCCACCGCGCCCCAAAGTGGCAACATCTCCATTCGGCAACACCCCCTGGAAACCTGCAACAATGACAATATTCCCTTTCTCTAACTCAGAAAATACTCTTTCCGGTTTTACATCGTCAATCAGCGCCTTGCCATGTGTCCCGCTACAAAAAACTCCTGCCTGCATCCCCGTCAAAGATATTGCAGGTGCCCCTAAGCTTTTGAAGGTCATCGCCAAAAGAGAGATCGAGACCTGTTCTCCTGTAGACAGCAACATATCCATCTCTCGGCCATGTCTCAATGATGGAACCTGACCGGCTAACGCCAGCAAATCATCCGTACTGTCACCCATGGCGGAAACTACTATAACAATCTTATCATTATCATGTTTTTCGCGAAGAATGCGCGATGCTATATTCTTCATTCTTTCTGTTGTCGCAACAGATGATCCGCCAAACTTTTTTACATAGAGTGCCATTCCGCATCCCTCATTTACTTTTATATTTATTTAGAGATTTTATCATGCATTTTAATCTATGTAAAGGAATTTATCTTGCTGCAGCCGATTTAAAATTCTATACCTTTACGTGCATGTATCCCATTTTGAAAAGCATGTTTAATTAAAGTCATTTCGGTTACCGTATCAGCAGCTTCAATAATCTCCGGCCTGGCATAGCGCCCGGTTAAAATCATATTTAACCGCGGAGGCCGTTCTTTAATAAGTTTTAAAAGTTTTTCCGGTTCAAGCATCTCAAAATGAATCGCATAATTAACCTCATCTAAAACAACCAAATCCCATCTATCACTCATTACTTCATCAACAACAGTTTCCCAAGCCCTAGCTGCCAACTCTTTTTTATTCTGATAAGCAACTTCATCCTCTTTGCAATTGTGAAACACAAAGCCATCACCCATAGGTCGAATCTCTATATTTCCGTTACATGCTTCCAATGCTTCAATTGCTTTAAGTTCACCATATTTCCATGCACCTTTAATAAATTGTAAAATAAGAACTTTTTGTCCATTACCCCAAGCACGGATTGCAGTACCTAACGCCGCTGTGGTTTTCCCTTTACCCGTTCCTGTATTAATAAGGATCAAGCCCTTTTGTTCTGTCATTTTCCCTCCTTGCTACAATGATAACGCTCGCAGGATTCAATTAACTTTTCTCCAGCTTTGGGATTCCCATCAAAAGAAAGGTGCAGATATGATGCCAATATGTTTTTATTGCTATATCCTTCCAAATGCCCCTCTTTTTGTCGGGATCCCTGAAGATTATATGCCCAGGGAAACCCTTCGCCGTATTCTAAAGTAGAAAAATGAAATTCATGCCCTTTCAGAGTATCACCCGCATCAGCAATAATACTAGATAAAAGCGTTTCCCCTTTCACATAGCCAATGCGCTGAAGACTCTTCTGCATTTTACAAACAGCCGGCACAATTCCCGCCATTTCATAACATTCTCCATTAAATCCCTGTATAGCCTTGCAAAGATACATCAATCCCCCGCATTCCGCATAAATCGGCATTCCTCTTTCAGCACACCGGCGTATAGACTCCTTCATGGAAATGTTCCCCATTAATTGCTGCAGAAACATCTCCGGAAAGCCGCCGCCAAAGATTAGGCCATCCGCTTCCGGTACAGTTTTATCCCGAAGAGGACTAAATTCAATAATTTTTGCTCCATTTTTTTCAAGATATTCTAAGCTTGTCGGATAATAAAAAGAAAACGCTTCATCTTTCGCCACGGCAATACAAACCCGTTTCTTAGCTGAAAAATCATTCCGTACATCTACAAACATAGAAGGTGCCTGCTGCGCTGCTTTCAGGAAGGCATCCGTATCTACCCATCTACTGACAGCCTCCCCCATATGCTTAATTAACACTCGTGTTTCTACTTCCGTAACAGGTGTCAGTCCCAAATGGCGTTCCGGCGTTTTTAATGCATCATCCCGATGGAACGCGCCAAGTACAGGCATATGAATTTTTCCCATAACTTCTCGAACCATCGCTTCATGGCGGTCGGAACCAAGGCGATTCAATATGACCCCGACGATATTTACTCCCTTATCATATTCACGGAAGCCTAACGCTGTAGCCGCGATACTGTACCCAACGGATTTACAATCCAATACCAATATGACCGGCGCATTTAACTGTTTTGCAATGGCGGCAGTACTGCTGATTCCATCCTCCCCTCCATCATAGAGACCCATAACCCCTTCTATAATTGATATATCTGCATTTTTAGATAAAGCAATAAAGGTCTCATTTAACTTATCTGGAGGTGTCATCCATGTATCCAGGTTATAAGAGCTATGTCCTGCCGCTTCCGCATGAAACCCGGGATCTATATAGTCAGGCCCCACTTTAAAGGGCTGGACTCTGTACCCCTCTCTATTAAAATATGATAAAAGGCCAGTCACTATCGTTGTCTTCCCGACACCGCTGTTCGTACCTGCAACGATAATCCGAGGTCGTATAAACTCCGTCATATCAGTTCCCTCGTTTGGCAATAATTGTACTTAAATAATTCGGTCGATAATCTGAAGGCAAACTATCCAGATCCCGCTCTATTATTTCATCAGGCAAACCCGCGCGTGATACCATGACCGCATTCTTTATCATGTGATGCTTACGCAGTTCTTCCTGGATAAATGCAAACTTCTTATACACCTTCATAATTACCGCATTGTCAGCAGCGGAAAGTGCTCTGTCAATTTTTTCAGGATCTGCAGTTGCAGGAATGATCAGTACGTTTTCTTCCCATTCGGTCACCGGCATTCCGATATAAGAGGCAATTCCTAAAAAAGCGGGAATTCCCGGAATCGTTTCCACAGTATATTCTGTTCCTTTTAATGCCCGGAAAATATACATATATGTACTATACAGCATCGGATCACCTAAAGTAAGAAAAACCAAATTTTTTCCTTCATCTAACTTTTCTTCAATAATTCTTCTATTTTCTTCCCACTGTTTCGATACAACTTCCATATCAGTTACCATTTGAAACACAAGAGGTAAGATTTCCGCTTTTTTTGAAATATAGGGAGTTGCAATATGATAGGCAACAGAGTCTTCTTTTTTTTCTGTTTTTGGTGTAATAATCATATCCGCATTTCGAATCGTTTCTACCGCTTTTACAGTTAAAAGTTTGGAATCTCCCGGTCCCACACCGATTCCATATAACTTCCCCTTTGACATAACTATCCTCCTCATAAAAATTTTAGAATATACTATACGATTCCTATTCTATCATCTATTTAAAAAAAAATCTGTGAAAATATGAAATCTCCACAGATTAATTCCTACACTTACCAAAACCATATATAACAATCACTTTAGTGTAAATGATACTGGGACTCGTGATTGCGCTTCAACAGCTACTCCATTTTGCTTTGCAGGAACAAATTGCCATCCGTAAACGGCATTCACCGCAGTTTGATCAAGTATGCTGTTTCCTGATGATGATTCAACCCAGGCACTTGTCACATTACCATTAACGCTGATGATAAGACCGACCACCGTCGTTCCCTCTACCTTTGACGCACGAGCCGACTCAGGATAAGAAGGAGATGGTGCGCTTAATATTTGCGGGCCCATAGTGACGCCATCATTTCCATCACCATTACCGGTTCCTGCTCCTGAACCATTTCCACCATCGGAACCTGTACCGCTGCCGGAACCCGTACCTGACCCCGTTCCGGTGCCATGCCCAGATCCATGACCGCCTCCGGAACCCGTACCGCTGCCAAACCCACGATTTCCTGAAGATTCCCCTTCTCCGGAAACCTGCTTCCCCATATTGTCTTTTGTTGCAGCCTCTTTAGATTCTGTTACTGAATCAGCAATTTCATGAATATCATTCATGGCATCTTCCGGCATATCTTCTGCCAGAGCCGGAGGAGGCGGTGCAACTTCTGTCGGTTCGGCTGAAGGTGGCGCTATGGCAGGGGCATTAGGACTTCCGCCGCCGCCACCGCCGCCACCAGATAATGAAACCAAATCTACCTCAATAGGTCCTTTATCAACGGGAGCAGAAGGAAATAGTGCCACAACCACCCCAATCACAACAAACACTACAACGTGACAAGCAATAGATGTTCCAAAGGCAGCCATCCATCTGTATTTAGATGTAAACATAGCGCCGCCCCCCTTATTCCTTACTCTGTGATTTTGCTTCCGTTGCAATACCAATCTTACTAATTCCCACCGATTTCAATTGATCCAGAACAAATACGAAATCCCCATGTTCTGATTTCGTATCCGCCCGAAGAACAATACTCAAATTCGGATTTCTATTTTTTTCAATTTCCATTCTTCTGCGGAACGTTTCACGGGGAATCTTTTCCTGCTCTACGTAAATCTGCCCATCTGAAGTAACCGCTACCGGTAAGGCCTTTTCTATATCTAATTTCGAAGTCACCGTTTGCGGTAAATTTAAACTAATTGATTTTTGCACCACCATGGTTAACATACTCATCATAAAGAAAACAAGTAAGAAAAATATGATATCAATCATGGGGATAATCATTATTTTAGGCTTTTTATCTACATCCAGTTGTTGTAATCTCATTTTTCTTTACCTTCCGCTATTGCAAGATAAACAGAAGATAATTTTTCTATAGAAGAAATATAGTGGCTAACTTGCTGGGATAAGTAAGTATAAGCAATTAACGCTATAATGGCAACGAATAAACCCATTGCCGTACACACCAATGCTTCCGCAACACCACCGGTAATAGCAAAAGGCTGACCATCCGCAGTGGACAAGACATCAAAGGAACCTATCATTCCGATAACAGTGCCAAGCAATCCCATTAAAGGAGAAAGTGTCACAATAACATCCAGATAATTCAGGTAATTTTTCAAAAGACCTACCGCATGTGCTGCAGCACCTTCAATAATCGTCGTCTGATGTGCTTTAGTTCCATATACATTGACTGCAGATAGAAGGACCCCGGCCGGAATTCCACCATCAGCTTTTAAAGCGTCTTTCAATCCTTCTATATCTCCCCGATCCAAGCTGTCAGTCATCACCGCTGACAACCTTTCTGTATCGGAACGATGGGAAGAATAGTATCTATATCTTTCAAAAAAAATCGCCACAACTATAATCGAACAAAGTAAAAGCGGGTACATCATAAATCCGCCAGCATGAAATAAGTGCAAAAAATACATAATATCCTCCCAATTCACATTTTAGCAACCATACACTTTATTCATAAATTAATAAAAGAGTGTATATAAAACTTATTACAAAAAGAATAGCATTTACATATATTCTAGTCAAATATTTTCCTTTTATATCATAATTTCTATCATTAGACATTAATGTAAATTTTATATAAGTCAAGGACAAATGAAAAAAGGAAGGGACTAATCACCCCTCCCTCATTATTAATATTTATTATTAATATC
>ERZ1504853.351-NODE-351-length-8597-cov-3.304144_pt1 | contig 8597 bp, 9 predicted proteins | sample MGYA00575752_ERZ1504853 | MGnify/ENA primary metagenome ERZ1504853 (study PRJEB39906, sample SAMEA3182064) | gut metagenome | biome: human; feature: gut; material: Stool; isolation source: human stools | place: Canada | collected 2013-01-28 ... | reverse complement strand
GCTTCAAACTTACGGCGGTTCGATAAATGAAATGAAAAATTGGTATCCTCTTATGCGAATTGCCGATGCGGAAGAAATAGGGCAGGTGATTGCCTTCCTTATTTCCGAAAAGTCTTCTTATATGACAGGTGCGGTTATTCCTGTCGATGGAGGATTGACGGACTGGTAAGTATGATTTTGTTCTGATAAAGGATATAATGGTCATAGATAAGGAAATGTTGATTTAGTATAATTAAGCCGTAAGCGGCATAAATGTAATCGGCTGAGCCGAAAAGACAGGAGGGCATGATGAACGGAGACAAGAGTGTGGAAGAAATAAAAAAAATAGCAGTCGGTGCTGCGAAGGAGGCTGTGCAAGAGGTGAAAGAATCTGTTGAGGCCACAGCGGAAGATATGGAGAATGTGCCCGAAGTTCACCTTGAAACACCGGAAGCTGATGTGGAAGTTACCTTTATTGATGATCGTGATAAAGAGGCGGAAGGTTTGATTCACTGGGCGGCTGCCCGCGCAGGCGTGATCGTGGCGGCTCCACTTTTGGGGACGGTGTCTCTTATTGCCAATGAAGTATACATGATTTCTAAAATTGGACGCGTTTATGGAGTAGATGTTCCGCAGAAAGCGGTTCTTTCCTTTATCGGTTCTTTAGGGGCAACCGTTGTCGGCACAACCGTTGCTACACTTTTACCGATTCCGTTTATCCAGATTCCCATCGGGATTTCCGTAACTTATGGATTGGGAAAAGCGGCCGTCCGTTGGATTAAAGACGGAATGCCTGATGATACGAGACCCTACAAAGCTGTCTTTGAAGAGGGACGAGCGGAGGGTAATACGCTGGTTGGAGAAATTAAAGAAAATCCTGAAAAGGATATTCCCCTTGGCGATGAAAAGAGAGATTTTACGAAAGAAATTAAAAAGACAGTTGACGATGTATATCCTGAAAAAGCGCATGAAGCTGTGGATAAACTGGCAGACCAGCTGGTAGATACGTTTAACCTTCTGGGTGAACAGCTTGTTACAGCCTTGAAAAAAGCCGGGATGACTGATGAACAGATTGAAAAAGCAAAATACACTACTATTGGCGCAGCAGAAATAGCAAAGGAAACAGCCGAAAAGACAGCAAAAAATTTGCGTGCTGTTGCCAGAGTGAAGTCAAGAAAACTTCAGGAAGAGGCACGGCAAAAAGCTTCTGAGATGAAAGAGCAGGCAAAAGAACAGATGGAGGAATTGCAGAAGAAAAAAGAAGAAATGAGGCGCCAATCGGAAATTCGGGCTGAACAGGCCAAACTGAAATCGGAAAAACTGAAAGCCCAAGCGAGAATCCAGATGCAGGAAGCAAAAATCCAGGCAGATAAATTGAAGGAACAAGTTCGTACCCAGGCTGAAATTGCGCAGGATAAAGCAAATGAATTGAAAGAGAAGGTGAATGCGAGGGCAGACGATTACAGAAGAAATGTTTCTGCTGCTGCCAACCGTGCCAAAGCCGATATTCTGGGGTATGTGGATGATTTTCGTACGAAAACGGAAGAACGGGCCGCTCAAATTCGGGCAAAAGATCGTAATGCAAAGGGAGGGGCTATTGAAGGCAGTGAATTTTCTCAGGAAACTGTTGGGAAATCTTCTGAAAAGACAAAAAAATAAAGGATTTAAACCAGCACCTGATATTACGGGATTGAATAAAGAACATCATAGAGATGTCGTATGGCGCCCTGTAAGCCCCTGGAGTAAAAGGCGGTGGCGGTTCAAACGTACAAACCATCCATGGTTCAAAAAACGATAAAATGAAAAATCCGCCTGCAGCTTGATATATAGATGTCAAACTGCAGGCGGATTTTATGTGGAAATGTAAAATCGGAATACAAGGCCCCGGTACATATTGATTTTTTTAAAGATGCTTCATGAAACTTAATTATCCTATTTTCAGATTATGGAAGACTACATTTAAAAATGCGGAAGCTACATCGGGATCGAAAAGGATTCCGGATCCGCTGAAGATGGCACGGGAAACTTCCGGCCGGTCTTTATGTTTAAAGTTGGGCGAAGAAAAAATAACATCGTCATAGTAAGAGGCCAGCGCAATAATTCTGGCCCCCAAAGGAATATTGATCTTTTTCAGATGTTTCGGATATCCTGTGCCATCCCAACGTTCATGGTGGAAACGAATAAGAGGAATGAGATCCTCCATGCCGGGACAGGACTCCAGTATGTTAGCTCCTAAGTCAGGATGTCTTTTATAGACCTGGATGTCTCTTTTGGAGACATAGGGGTAATTGGTCAGCACATGGTTGGGTATACAGATGAGACCGATGTCATGAAGCAGGCCGGCATTGCGGATAAGCGTGATTTCATTGGCAGTAAGGCGCATGTAAATGGCAGTAGCTGCTGCTAAATTGGAGACACGCTGAGAGTGCTCATACAGAGAAACTGATTTTATGCGCATCAAAAATAAGAGATGATTGATGACCATATTCAGCTTATTTTTATCGTCGATGCTTAGTTCAGCAGACTGGAATATCGAAGTGGGGTACATAGAAAACCTTAATCATAAAAATAAGAAAGAGAGCCGTAGGTGTTTTTCCGGTTTAAACCGAAAAGAATTTATCTTTCATGCCGCTTCATCCAAGCAGTCATGTAAGTGCAGTCAGAACGAACTGTATACCGATTTTTGACAGCCCAGCTATAGGCGGCTTCGGCAAGCTGGGCGGCTAAACCCTTTCCGGATAATGCGGCGGGAACGATGGTATGAAGTACAGTAAAGACATGACCTGTTAAATCATATTCAAGGCAGGAGAGGCCTTTCGGTGATTCAATTTTAAATTTGTGGTTCTTAATATCATGTGTAACCATAGTGACATTTCTCCCCTGGGTAGACAGATTTTATTTTACAGGAAAATAAGGATATGTCAAAGTTTCATTGAAAGAAAGACAGCATTTGTTTCCATGGTAAGAAAGACGAATTTTCCTGAGAGAACCAGCCTTAAAAATGCGTAAAGAATATAGGCGGGAACACCATTTTCTTTTATTGTTCAAGATTAGCTTATGCTATAATTCATTATATGATGTCAGAAGAAATTATACATCCAAGTAAAAATCTATACTGTTATAAAAATATTTCGATAGAAAACATAAGTTCTGTTTTGTGGAGGCTGTCTTGGGGACATTTAAAATTACCTATCTTCACCATAGCGGGTTCATCTGTGAGCTGGAAGACTGTATTCTTGTTTTTGATTACTACATGGATCCTGAAGGAAAGTTGGATGACCTTTGTGAGGTCTCATCAAAACCGCTGTATTTTTTTGTGAGTCATTTTCATGCGGATCACTTTAATCCTGAGATTAATCGGTTCGAAAGCCGGGCAGAAGGATATTTCATCCATCGTGACTGCACACTGACGCTTAGAAATCATGAGATGCTCCACTGCATGGAAGTGGGAGATTTTATGGTGACAAAATATTTTCGAATCAAGATGTTCGGATCCACTGATGCGGGGGGATCATTTTTAATTAATCATCCGAAAGCTTCTGTTTTCCACGCAGGTGATTTGAACTGGTGGCACTGGGCCGGGGAAGGAGATTCTGATAATCTGGCAGCACGCGATGAGTATTTTAAAGAATTGGAGCGGATTCCCCGGGTATCCATGAATATCGTGTTTTTCCCGGTGGACGCCCGACAGGCAGTGGCAAGAGAATGGGGAGTCAAAGCATTTTTGGAGAAATTCGATGTGAGTACAGCATTGGTACCAATGCATGCATTTGGAATCCGCTGGTCGCCGTCTTACGAATTCCGCTGGCGATTTCCCGATATTCCCTTATGGATACCGAAGGCGGAGGGCGATGTTTATGTGGGAGAAGTAAAATGACTTATACATGGATTTATATTATGCTGCTCATGTTTGCAGGAAGTTTTATCTTACAGATGGTACCACTCTTATTTTATTTCGAAGCGGTTATTGCTGTGAACCTGCTGATTTTAGCGGCTTCTTGGTTTATACTTCGGCGTGACCGATTTTCAGACTTCCGGTCTAATATACTTTTTATGGCAGGGCTTACGATAATTAATATTCTGACAGACTTGGGCATACTCACTCATTCTATGTCGTGGGTTGCTTTTGGTGCCCTTCTTATCTGGTCGATGACCGGTGGAGGCAGAAGCCATTCATGAAAAAGGGAAAGCGGAAATTTTGGGTATAAGCAAGCGGCTTGTCTGCAATTTATTGAGGATAAACCGAAAATAAAGTTTTGGAATATTCGTATTTATCGGATTTTTGGGAGTTTTCCATCTTGACAATAAATTGCAAAGATTCTAAAATTGAATTAGTCAATCGAAAGATTGTACTTTTTTAGTGTTTATTTCCAATTGAAACTAAAATATATAAAGAAAAGAGGTGAAAAACTTGGAGAAAGATGAAATCTTATTGTACGTTATCATAGCAGGGATTATTGCAGCTGTAATTGGTGCTGGTATAGGATACTTACTCCGCAGACGTATTGCTGAAGCAAGGATCGGTTCTGCTGAAGAAAAAGCTGCACAGCTTGTTGCATCGGCGGAAAAAGAAAGAGAAAATGCTTTGCGTGAAGCGGAGACGCTGAAAAAAGAGACGATTGTACAAACCAGAGAAGAACTTCATAAACTCCGTGAAGAGGTAGAACAGGAGCATAAGGGGCGCCGCGATGAATTGCAGCGTTATGAGCAGCGTCTGGTTCAAAAGGAAAGTAATTTGGACGCAAGAGGCAGTAATCTGGAACAGCGGGAAAGTGTGTTGGCAAAGAAGGAAACCCAGCTGAAGGCACAGAAAGAAAAAGTGGATAATTTATGTGTTATGCAGCAGACGAAGCTGGAAGAAATTTCACATCTTACCCGTGATCAGGCGAAGGAAATGATTCTTGCCCGCGTTAATGATGAGTTGGCACATGAAAAGGCGGTCCGTATCAGGGCGGCAGAAGAAGAAATCAAGCTGACTTCTGATAACAAAGCGCGTGAAATCATAGCAGCTGCTATTCAAAGAAACGCTGCTGATACAGTTTCTGAAACAACGGTTTCGGTAGTTTCCCTGCCGAATGAAGAAATGAAGGGCCGTATTATCGGACGTGAAGGGCGGAATATACGCGCAATTGAAACATTGACCGGTGTTGATTTGATTATTGATGATACACCTGAAGCGGTTATTCTGTCCTGTTTCGATCCGATTCGCCGTGAAATTGCCAGATTGTCCCTGGAAAGTCTTGTGAAAGATGGACGAATCCATCCTGCAAGAATTGAGGAAGTTGTGGCAAAGACAAAGAAAGAAGTGGATAAAGCGATTCGTGAGGCCGGTGAAGAAGCGGTACTCCAGTGTGGAATTAGCGGCATGCATCCTGATCTGATTAAGATACTGGGGCGTTTGAAATATAGAACGAGTTATGGACAAAACGTTCTCCAGCACTGTATCGATACTTCCTACTTTGCAGGTATTCTTGCGGCGGAAGTCGGTGCAGACGCGGATATGGCAAAACGGGCTGGCTTGCTCCATGATATTGGTAAAGCGGTAGATCGTGAACAGGAAGGCACCCATGTGGAACTTGGCGTGGAACTGGCGCAGAAATACCATGAACCGATGCAGGTCATCAATGCTATTGCATCACATCATGGCGACACGGAAGCCGTATGCGTAGAGGCGGTTCTTGTAGCGGCGGCTGATGCTGTTTCTGCGGCTAGACCGGGTGCCAGGAGGGAGACGCTTGAAAATTATATCAAGAGACTGACGAAATTGGAAGATATTGCCCGTTCATATCCGGGGGTATCCAGTTGTTATGCTATCCAGGCAGGCCGTGAAATCAGAGTCATTGTAAAGCCTGAAAAGGTTAATGAAGACCAGGCTGTGATTCTTTCCCATGATATTGCCCAGCAAATTGAGAAGGATCTGCAGTATCCGGGGCAGGTGAAGGTAGTTATTATTCGAGAAACACGGGCTATCGATTTTGCAAAATAAGATAAAAGGGAGTCCTTTTCGGGGGATTCTCTTTTTTGTGCTTTTGGAACGGGAAAACCATTTATGATATAATGAAAACACTATAAAATATTTTTTGAATATTGTGAGGTCATAAATATGGACAGAGAAGAACTGGACAGACAATTAAAAGAACAGGGGAAAAATATAGAATTGCAGACGGATAAGTTCTCTTCAGGGCGGAAAAAACTGGCGGCCGCGGCAGTGGTTCTTTTGATTACCGGTTTCATAGGGGGATGTTTCTTCGGTGATATTATTCCGGGAAACAAAGCGGAATCTTCTTATTCCTTTCCACAGACAGAACAGAAAAAAGTGGAGGAGCTGCCGGCAATCAGAAATACGGCTGTTGTACAGGCGGTCAAAGAGGTTGGTCCGGCTGTTGTTGGGATCACGACGCGGGTTTATGATAAGGATATTTTTAACCGCCGTGTGGCGGTGGGGCAGAGTGTCGGCTCCGGTGTTATTTTTGACAAGAATGGATATATTGTTACAAATAATCACGTCGTGTCAGGCAGCAAAGAAGTTAACGTTTCTCTTTCCAATGGGCAGACTGTCCCCGGCAAAGTAGTGGGAACCGATGCGTCTACTGATTTGGCGGTGGTAAAAATTGATGGCAGCGATAGCTTGCCTGTGGCGGTCCTTGGTGATTCTGACGCACTTCAGATAGGGGAAACTGCGATTGCTATAGGGAATCCCCTCGGTCTTGAATTTCAGGGGACCGTTACGGTTGGTGTTATCAGTGCATTAAACCGGTCACTTGACGATATTGATCAGCGTTTTAAATTAATTCAGACTGATGCGGCTATCAATCCGGGGAATTCCGGCGGCGCCCTTGTGACGGCAGATGGGAAGGTCGTGGGGATTAATAGTGCAAAGATATCCAAGGAGGGGATCGAGGGAATGGGATTTGCCATTCCTATTAACCAGGCAAAAGGCGTCATTGAACAACTTATTGCTAATGGCAAAGTGGTCAGGGCATATTTGGGTGTCTATGCGGCGGATAAGGATATTGCAGCCCGCTATGGATACCAATGGGATCATGAATCGGGAATTCTTGTTATGAAAGTGGCGAAAAATAGTCCCTTGAGTTTAACCGATGTCCGTGTGGGAGATTATATTTTATCTATTGATGGCAAAACCGTCAATACCGTAAAAGAAATGAGGGAAATTATTGATGCTCATAAACCTGGAGACAAGATTTCCCTGGTGTATGAACATAATGGCAGAAGCGAAACAACAGAAATTCTTTTGTCATCGGTATCTGAAAGTGATCAGTAATGAGATTCTCGATCCGGGCTATTGGAAAGATAAAAGAGAAATGGATGCGGGAGGGTATTGAAGAATACTCTAAACGTCTGAAGCCCGTGGTAAAAGTGGATGTTTTAGAGAGTGATGAAGAAAAGATGCCGGAAAATCCTTCTGCGGCTGTAAAAGGAAAGGTGCTGGAAAAAGAGGGAGAAAAGCTTCTGAGATCAATTCAAGACTCAGGTTGTGTGGTGCTGCTGGACATGAATGGGAAGAAAGTTTCTTCTGAAGAATTGGCCGCATGGATCGCGCAAAAGACCGTCATGGGTACGAGCCATTTTTATTTCATGATTGGTGGCCCCTATGGAAATGGAAAAAATATCCAAGCACGTGCTGATATTAAGTTATCAATGGGGCCGATGACTTTTACACATCAGATGGCAAGATTGATATTGTTTGAACAGCTTTATCGTGCTGTAAAAATTAATCATCACGAACCATACCATTTGTAAAAAAAATTGAAGTTTATTTGCGGAGTTTGATAAAATTGTTTAAGATATAAAAAAGGGTTTTTCTATATATACACAAATCAAATTATGTCAGGAGGGATAATCATGGGGGAAAAAATAATCAAAGCGAAAGATTTTATGACCAAGTATGTGTTTAGCATTCCACCTGACGTAACTGTTCATGAATTGGTAAAATTATTTGTTACTCATCCGGTGAGTGCTGTCCCTGTGGTTGGTGACGACAATGAGTTGCTGGGAATTGTTTCAGAAGGTGATCTTCTTTATAAAAAAGTGAAACCTAAGGTGCCGGCATATTTGGATATTTTAGGTGCAAATATCTATTATTGCGGATTCGGCAGGTATGAAAGATCTTTCAGAAAGCTTTTGGCGACACAGGCTGCGGATTTGATGACAAAGGATGTTCGCTGTGTGACACCGGAAACAGATATGGAAACAATCATGAACCTTATGATTGACGAACATTTGAAAACAGTACCGGTTGTCGAAAAGCCCAACCGGCTTGTAGGAATTATTACACGGCATGATATACTGGGTGCTATTGCGGCAACTGAATTGGAAGAAAAGATGGCAGAAAACCATAAAAGTACAGAAGAATAGGGAGTGATAAAGGGCGGTATGGTGGCTGCCCTTTATTTTTCTTTTATGATGAAAGCCGATTTATCAGGTTCCTTGAAAAGATTTTTGAATTTTGCTATGATACGAATGATTTTTACCTTATAATAAAATCGAAATAATAAAATCGAAGTAAACCATGGCTTTTTATAAATGATGGAGTGATTTTTTTGGAAAAATTGATTATTCATGGAGGACATTCTCTGCGCGGCACTGTGCGTGTATCC
>ERZ1504853.343-NODE-343-length-8745-cov-3.012773_pt1 | contig 8745 bp, 7 predicted proteins | sample MGYA00575752_ERZ1504853 | MGnify/ENA primary metagenome ERZ1504853 (study PRJEB39906, sample SAMEA3182064) | gut metagenome | biome: human; feature: gut; material: Stool; isolation source: human stools | place: Canada | collected 2013-01-28 ... | reverse complement strand
CGGGGTGATATAGGCCATGTAAAGCTCCTCGTACGCCCGGCATTTTGTATTCACCAGCGCCTTAAAGCCAACTTTTTGCTTGACGGATTGGTACTCCCGGGGAGATAATCCCTATGAGGTAACGTCGATATACTGATATTTGATACGGCGCTCCTTGAACCAGCGCTCCGCCTTCTTCGTGTCGAAGGATTTGGAGGAGCCGAAGATCTGAATGTTCATAGATAACTTCCTTATTATACAGACTGGAGGGGTAGTTTTATGACGGATGCGGTCAGAACATTAAAGGAATGGACCGACGCGGCCCGGAAAATCGTCTTTTTCGGCGGAGCCGGAGTGTCCACGGAGTCCGGGATCCCGGATTTCCGCAGCACCGGCGGATTGTACCATCAGGAGTGGAAATACCCTCCGGAGACTATTTTAAGCCATACGTTTTATAAAAGCAATCCCGAAGAATTTTTCCGCTTTTACCGGGCGAAAATGCTTTGCCCTGACGCAAAGCCCAACGCCGCCCACAAAAAGCTGGCGGAATGGGAGCGGGAGGGGAAGCTGCTGGCAGTGGTGACCCAGAACATCGACGGACTTCATCAGGCCGCTGGCAGCAAACAGGTCTATGAGCTGCACGGCAGCGTACACAGGAATTACTGCGAAAAATGTGGAAAATTCTACGATCTGGATCACATCCTCCACACCACAGGAGTTCCCCGGTGCGATTGCGGCGGCGTCATCAAGCCGGACGTGGTGCTCTATGAGGAGGCCCTGAATGACCGGGTCATCGACGGCGCGGTGAACGCTATCGCGCAGGCGGATCTGCTGATCGTGGGCGGCACCTCCCTGAATGTGTGGCCCGCGGCGGGACTTATCAACTATTTCCGTGGAGACCGGCTGGCCCTCATCAACAAATCCCCGGTGGCCAGGGATCTGGCGGCGGGGCTGGTCATTACGGACCCCATCGGCGAGGTTTTGTCCCAGCTCTGAGACCCGGCTTTTCCGGGCGGTTTTGCCGCCCGGAAAATTTTTTTAGAAAAACCGCAAATTCTGGTTGACATTATGGATACGAATGGCTATAATAATCAAGCAGTCTTTTTTAGGCGGTATTTGTTTGCGGCTGTGCTGGAACTGGTAGACAGGCCAGCTTGAGGTGCTGGTGTCGATTCGACGTGTGGGTTCAAGTCCCGTCAGCCGCACCAGTTTTCTCTCCGGAAAGATTGCTTATGCGCGCGAGTGGTGGAATTGGCAGACTCGCTAGATTCAGGTTCTAGTGTCCGTTACGGACGTGCGGGTTCAAGTCCCGCCTCGCGCACCAGAAAGCCCCATCGGAGTTTCTTCCGATGGGCACCCTTCGGGGATTAACTTCATATTGATATGCGCGAGTGGTGGAATTGGCAGACTCGCTAGATTCAGGTTCTAGTGTCCGTTACGGACGTGCGGGTTCAAGTCCCGCCTCGCGCACCAAACAAGAGCATCACTGTAAAGTGATGCTCTTTTGTTCTTAGGCCGGATAGGAGGCGAAATCATGACAAAGGACGAGCTGCGGGAAAAGGCCAACGATCTGCCCTTACAGCCCGGCGTCTATCTGATGATGGACAAGACCGGGAAGGTCATCTATGTGGGCAAGGCGAAAAAACTGAAAAATCGGGTGAGCCAGTATTTTCAGGACAGCGCGGCCCACAGTGTCAAGACCCGGCAGATGGTCAGTCAGGTAGATCATTTCGATACGATCTTCGTTACCAGTGAATTTGAGGCGCTGGTGCTGGAAAACTCCCTCATCAAGCGGCATATGCCCCGGTACAACATCCTGCTGAAGGATGACAAGGGCTATCCGCTGGTGCGCCTCAGCCGGGGGCGGTATCCGAAATTCACTCTGGTGAATCGACCCGCCAATGACGGCGCGAAGTACTTCGGTCCCTTTGGCGGGCGGTACGAGACCCGTCAGGCAGTGGATGCGGTATGTCAGGCTTTGCGCCTGCCCACCTGCCGCCGACAGTTTCCGCGGGACATCGGCGCGGAGCGGCCCTGCCTGAATTTCCACATGGGCCGGTGCGACGGGTTCTGCCGCCCGGAGATGCCAGAGGCGGAATATGACCGCCGGATGGAGCAGGCGGCCCAGTTGTTGGAGGGACGCTCCAAGCAGCTCCTCCGGGACATGACCGCCGAGATGGAAGCGGAGGCGGAGGCCCTGCGGTTTGAGCAGGCGGCCCAGCTGAGAGACCGTATCCAAGCCATCAGCGCCCTGAGCAAAAAGCAGACCGTCATCGCGGGACTGTGCGCCGATACGGACGTGTGGGGCGTGTTCCGGGGGGCGGGCAAGAGCGGCTATGCCGTTCTTCACATGGAAAACGGCGATCTGGTGGGCCGGGAGACGGAACTGCTGACCGCGCCTATGGAGGAATCGGCGGCGGAGCTGCTGGCGGCGGTCACGGCCCAGTATTATCTGCCGCGGGCCATTCTGCCCCATGAGATCTTGCTCTGCGTGGACACGGGGGACTGCGAGGAACTGTCCGAGGCCCTGACCCAGCGGGCGGGGCATAAGGTCTGGGTCCATGTGCCCCAGCGGGGAGAGAAGTCCACACTGGCGGATATGGCGGTCCGCAACGCACAGGAGGAGGTCCGGCGGGCCACCACCGCCGAGGAAAAAACGGCGTATACGCTGGAAGCCCTGCAAAAAATGCTGAACCTGCCCCAGCCGCCCAGACGGATGGAGTCTTTCGATATTTCCAACACCGGCGCCAGCGACATTGTGGCGTCCATGGTGGTCTATCAGGGGGCGAAGCCTTTGAAATCCGCCTATCGCCGGTTTCAGATCAAGGAGCTGACTGGTGGCCATCCCGATGACTACGGCTCCATGCGGGAGGTCCTGCGGCGGCGGCTGCAAAGGGCGGCGGACGGGGACGAAAAGTTTCTGCCCTTGCCGGATGTGTTTTTGATCGACGGCGGCGTGACCCATGCCGACGCCGTCCGGGAGGTGGCGGAGCAATTCGGCTGCACGGTGCCCATCTTCGGCATGGTGAAGGATGACCGCCACCGCACCCGGGCGCTGGTCACCCCGGAGGGGCGGGAGATCGGCATTGTGAATGATCAAGCGGTGTTTTCACTCATCGGCCAGATCCAGGAGGAGACCCACCGTTTCGCCATCACCTATCACCACCAGCACCATACCAAGAGCGCCATGCGCTCCGCACTGGACGGCGTTCCCGGTCTGGGCCCCAAGCGGCAGGCGGAGCTGCGGAAGCATTTCGGCACGGTGAAGGCCATCCGGGAGGCGGACGAGACGGCACTGGCGGCGGTGCTGCCGCAAAATGTGGCCCATACCCTTTGGATCAGACTCCATGAAAAGGAATCCACTTAAAAAAACGTCCTGCTGCCCCACGGGGCAGCGGGGCGTTTCCGCCATCGGGCGTATCCACCCCGCCTGTCGCCTGTTTTCGCAAGATTTCAGTAGAAATACCATTGTGTATTTGCCGGTAAACTGATATAATAAAAAAACCTATCGGATGAATTTCATGATTTCTGAGGGACAGGCCAGCCTGCCCCATCGGAGAATGAGGTAAGGAATGAGCAATAAGAAACTCTCCCGCCTGTTGGAGCCGAATTTAAAATTTTATTTCGCCGTTATGTTGCTCTTTGCCGTGGCGGCCATCCCGGTCAACTGGCAGCTGGCCTTGGCTGAGGGAACTCTGACCGTTCTGCTGTACTTCTATTTCCGGCAGAGCAATCAGAAGCGGCGGCAGGGCGTTTTGCAGTACATCGACTCTGTCACAGGCAGTGTGGACACCGCCAGTAAGTCCACCCTCATCAACTCCCCTCTGCCCACGCTGGTGTTCCGGCCGGATACGGGGGAGATCATCTGGAGCAACGAGAGCTTTTTGCAGCTGGCCGGCGTCCGGGAGCATCTCTTTGAGATGCGGCTTTCCGAGGCTGTACCGGATTTTCAGGTCCAGTGGCTGCTGAGCGGAAAGCAGGAAAGCCCGGAGCGGGTGGAGCTGAACAATCACCGTTTCCGGGTCTACGGCAGTCTGGTGCGCTCCCGGAACCGCACCGGCGTGCAGAGCCTGGTGGCTACCACCTACTGGGTGGAGACTACGGAGGCCGATCATCTAAGAGAGGTCTACGAGGCCAGCCGCCCGGTGGCGGCGATCCTGATGCTGGACAACTACGAGGACCTGATGAAGGCCTGCGAGGATACCCAGCGCAGCGCGGTCCTGGCGCAGATCGACGAAAAATTGCAGACCTGGGCCAACGCAGGCCAGGGCATCCTGCTGAAAACGGACCGGAACCATTACCTGTTCCTGTTTGAAGAACAGTATTTTCAGCATTTTGTAGACGAAAAGTTCTCCATTCTGGACACTGTCCGGGCGATCCGCGTGGCGGAGAATATCCACCCAACCTTGTCCATCGGCATCGGCAAGGATTCTCCCAGTATCCCGGAGCTGTACAAAAACGCCAAGCTCTCGCTGGAAATGGCACTGAGCCGGGGCGGCGATCAGGCGGTGGTGCGGAATCAGGTGGACTTCGCCTTCTACGGCGGCCGTACCAAGGCCACGGAGAAGCGGACCAAAGTGAAATCCCGCGTGATGGCCAACGCCTTCCGGGAGCTGATCGCAGACGCGGGAGAGGTCTACATCATGGGCCACTCCTTTGCGGATATGGACGCCGTGGGCGCTGCCGCGGGTATCTGCTGCGCCGCCCGGAAGCGTGGAAAGCAGGCACGGATCGTCATTGACCGGGAGCACACCGCGGCCGAGACCCTGATCGCCCGGCTGGACGCACTGCCGGAGTACAGCGGCGTGTTCCTTACCCCTGCTGAGGCATTTTTGCAGATGCGGGCCGACACGCTTCTGGTGGTGGTGGATACCAACCGTCCGGACATGGTGGAAAATCCACAGCTTTTGGAATCCTGCAACCGGGCGGCGGTCATTGATCATCACCGCCGGGCAGCGACTTATATCGAAAACGCTGCCTTCAACTTCCACGAGCCTTACGCCTCGTCCGCCAGCGAACTGGTGACGGAGCTGCTGCAATATCTGGTGGAGCCCACCGATCTTCTGCGGGAGGAAGCAGGGGCGCTGCTGGCAGGTATCGTGCTGGATACCAAGCATTTCACCCAGCGGACCGGCGGCCGCACCTTTGAGGCGGCGGCCTTCCTGCGGCGTTCCGGTGCGGATACGGCGGAGGTCCAGCGGCTGTTCCAAGGCGATTTGAAGGATATGGTCACGAAATACGACATCATCCGCCGCGCGGAGATGTACCGGAGCAACATCGCGGTCTCCGTGGTGGAGGAGCCGGGCGTGGACCGCGTTGCAGCGGCTCAGGCGGCGGACGATCTGCTGACCCTGAAGGGCGTTCAGGCTTCCTTCGTGATCTACGCCGCCGAGGGAGCGGTGCTGATGTCAGCCCGGTCTCTGGGCGAGATCAACGTGCAGGTGATTCTGGAGGCCTTGGGCGGCGGCGGCAACTCTACCACCGCAGGCGCACGGATCGAGGACACGGACCCGGAGAGCGTCCGTCAGCAGTTGATTGGGGTCTTGGACGCATACTTTGAAAAGTGAGGCGGCCTATGAAGGCGTTTTTGAAGGCGTATGCGGTCTGCCTGATCCTGATGGAGGTATTTATCTTCTTCGGCGGGGGGATGCTGTTTGATCTCAGAGGTACCGGCATCTATCGGGCAGGCGCTGTGATCGCGCTGATTCTCGCGATTGCTGTCTGCGCACGGAGCAGCACGGCACAAAAGGTCGAAGCGCTGGAAGCGGAGCTTCAGGAATTGAAAAAGCAAATTCATTCAGAACATTCGGAAAGTGAGGATATATAACATGAAAGTGATTTTACAGCAGGACGTGAAGGGTCAGGGCAAGAAGGGCGAGATGATCGAGGTTTCCGAGGGCTACGGCCGGAACTTCCTTCTGCCCAGAAAGCTGGCGGTGCCTGCCACGGCGGACGCCATCAACACCATGAACCTGAAAGAGAAGGCCCGCAAGGCCGAGGAAGCCCGGCTGAAGGCTGAGGCGCAGGAGATCGCCGGGAAGCTCCAGAACTGCCCCGTGAAGCTCAGCGCCAAGGCCGGCAACGGCGGCAAGCTGTTCGGCGCCGTGACCAACAAGGAGATCTCCGAGGGCCTGAAGGCCCAGTACGGCGTGGATATTCCCAAGCAGAAGATCGTACTGGATGAGCCGATCAAGGCCTACGGCAGCTATCAGGTGAAGGCCAAGCTGGGCTTTGAGGTCAGCGGTACCGTGTACGTCACCGTTTGCGAGGAGAAGTAAGACTAATTCAAGGGGGATCAGGATACACCGTCGCGGCAATACGATTTGCAGTCTTTATGATAAGACTGCAAATCGTGCCGCATCCTCGAAACAGCCTTGTTTATTCCGCCACTGGCGGCGCTGCGGCGGTTTCCCCTTGAGTAAACCCCGCACCAGTGAGATCCGCTCACTGGTGAACGCTGCCCAAGGCAGCTGAGTCAATGTGTTTTTGCCAGGTACAGAAGGTGAATTGCCCCGCAGGGGCAAGAGAGGCTCCCCTGGGGGACGCCCTGACAAAAATGATTGCATGTCTGAATGTCTAACTTGCGCTTCCGGAGAAGCGGGAAGGAGAGTTCCATGGCTAACGAAGATCTTCTGCTGCGGCAGATGCCCCATTCGTTGGAGGGCGAGCAGGCCGTTTTAGGCTCCATGCTCATCGACGAGGGCTGCGTCAAGGACGTGATGGATAAGCTGGTGCCCTCGGACTTCTACCTGCGGCAGAACCGGGAGATTTTTGAGACCATCTACACCATGTTCACCTACGCCCGGCCTATTGACGGCATCACCGTCTGCGAGGAGATGCAAAAGGCCGGGACTTATGACGAAAATACCACCCGCTCCTATCTGGCGCAGCTCATGGAGATCACCCCCACCAGCGCCAACGTGATGGAGTATGTGGCCATCGTTCGGGATAAGGCTCTGCTGCGGGGCGTTGCTCAGGCGGCGGGGGAGATCACGGTGCTGGTGCAGGAGGGCATCGGAGAAGCCGCTGCCATTCTGGAAGCTGCCGAGCAGAAGATCTACGCCGTCCGCCGCGGCCAGAGCGCGCAGGATATGGTGCCTCTGCGGATGGTGCTGCCAGATGTGCTGGACCGGCTCAACGAGATGAGCGAGAGCGAAAGCCGACTTCCGGGCCTGTCCACCGGCTTTTCCGCTGTGGACCGGAAGATCAGCGGCCTGAATAAATCGGACCTGATCCTGCTGGCGGCCCGTCCCGGTATGGGCAAAACCTCCTTTGCACTGAACGTAGCACTGAATGTGGCGAAGTCTGAGAAAAAGACCGTGGCCATGTTTTCGCTGGAAATGTCCCGGGAGCAGCTGGCGACCCGGCTTCTCAGCTCCGAAGCCTGTGTGGAGAACACCCGGCTTGTTACCGGCTCTCTGCGGGAGACGGACTGGGAGAAGATCGCCGCCGCTGCCGGCGTATTGAATAGAGTGGATATCCGTATTGACGATAACCCCATGCTGAGCGTGGCGGATATGAACGCCAAATGCCGCCGGATCGACAGCTTGGGCCTGGTAGTCATCGACTATTTACAGTTGATGACCTCCGCATCCGGTGGACGCAGCGGCGAGAACCGTCAGCAGGTGGTCAGTGAAATGTCCCGTATGCTGAAGGTCATGGCCAAGGAACTGAATGTGCCGGTGATCTGTCTGAGCCAGTTGTCCCGTGCTAACGAGAAGCGGGACGATAAACGGCCCATGCTGTCGGACCTCCGTGAATCCGGCGCCATCGAGCAGGATGCCGACATCGTAATGTTCCTGTACCGTGACGATTACTATAACGAGGATTCCGAAAAGCGGAATATTGCCGAGTGTATCGTAGCGAAAAACCGTCACGGCGAGACCGGCAAGGTGGAACTGCGGTGGATGCCGGAGTACACCACCTTTGCCACGCTGGAAAACCGCTATGATGAGGATGACTGATCCTCTGACGGCGGTGGGCCTGCCGGAGGGCGGCGCACTGTGCGCCGTGTCCGGCGGACTGGACTCCATGTGCCTGTTGGAAATGACGGTCCGGCAGGGACAGAAGCAGGGACGGCGGGTAGCCGCCGCCCATTTCAATCACCAGCTCCGGGGGGCGGAGGCGGACCGGGACGAGGCCTTCGTCCGGGACTGGTGCGCCGCCCGTGAAATTCCTTTTTTCGCGGGCCGGGGCGATGTCCGGGCCTTTGCGGAGAAAACCGGGCGCACCGTTGAGGAAGCCGCCCGGCAGCTGCGCTATAAATTTTTGGAGGAGACCCGGCGGCGGGAGGGCTTTGGCTGCATTCTGACCGCCCACCACGCCGATGACAGCGCAGAGACCATGCTGTTAAATCTGCTGCGGGGCACGGGCCTGAAAGGGCTGACTGGCATTCCGGAAAAGCGGGACTGTATCCTGCGTCCGCTGCTGAGTGTGACCCGGGCGGAGCTGGCGGCCTACGCAGCAGAACACCGCATCCCCTTTATGGAGGATTCCACCAATGGGACGGACGATGCGGCCCGGAACGTGCTGCGCCATCAGGTGCTCCCGGTTTTGAAGAAGCTGAATCCCAGAGTTGTGGAGAACATGAACCGCACGGCATCGCTGCTGACGGCAGATGAAGCGGCTCTGGACGCTGCGTGTCGAAAACTGCTGGCCCAATGCGCCGTGACCCCAAACGTTTCCGGAATGATCCCCCTCGCCGTGCTGCAAGACGCGCCGGAGGCCCTGCGGGGACGGCTGGTGCTGGCGGTGCTGGCGGCAGTG
>ERZ1504853.330-NODE-330-length-9162-cov-3.392006_pt1 | contig 9162 bp, 3 predicted proteins | sample MGYA00575752_ERZ1504853 | MGnify/ENA primary metagenome ERZ1504853 (study PRJEB39906, sample SAMEA3182064) | gut metagenome | biome: human; feature: gut; material: Stool; isolation source: human stools | place: Canada | collected 2013-01-28 ... | reverse complement strand
CCTCCGCCACCCTTCAATGGAACGGAAGCGCTCCCAGCACGCTGATTGCGGCGGATGCCGCGGCGAACCTGGAGATGATGGACAACCGCTACACGTACATGCGCCATCCCATCCTGCTGCGTTATTACAATTTTATCGGTTCTTATTTAACAAAGAATGATCGGCAATCTCAAAACGGAGGCTGGATTAACACAGCTGTATCAGTCGTTCCTGTTTATGTCTGGTGGAATCCGTATAATGTGGATATGAAATTTCAGGGAGCCGGAGGAAATCCATGGGGCTCTTACTTTGGCGAACATCGTTTTAAACCCATGCTTTTTGCGGATAACATCGCTTCCTCTGGACCTCTTTCCAGCTTAAAAATGTATACGGAGCATCCTCTGACACCATATACGCAAGGGGCTTTCGGAGCTATACATGATCGGCAGGTAGCCGATTTCGGTGCCTCTTACAGGAAAACTTCCCGGCTGAACGACGGTACAGGAGAAGTAGTGAAAGGAGAGGTATCTGTTCTTAAAGCAGGAGAAATCGTTGTTTTTTCCCAACCATCTACAACTCGTACCAACAAAATTCAAAATGGTGCTGTATATAAATCTAAAAGTGGGGGATATGATATTCGAACGGATAATTTTGCTTTTAGAGAAGGGTGGCCGCAAGACATGAGTGAGATGGTTTCTTATGGCGTTAATATATACACAGGTCTTCAATATCAATACTTTGAAAGATCTGGCTATCCAACAGAGAATAAGTACACGTTTTGGGCCCGCTTTGCGGAAACGGATAATGACCTGATAGGGAATGGAGGAAATACCTCCTTGGGAACTCCTCCCAATCATGTTCTGTGCCATAAGTATACGGACGAATACAACTCCAATTCCAAAAAATTGGGAACTTTCATGATGGGTGCTGGCATTATGGACGCCAGCCAAATTGGAAAAGATACACGTTTAAGCGGGGCTTCCACACCGGACCCTGTCGTTTTTTCTAAGATGTCCCCAACGATGCTCAATCTGAACTGGGGATTTGAGGAACAAATCATGCAGGCGACAAAAATACCAGTAGATGGATGGATTAACTTCAAAAGAGGTGACGATGAAGATGGCACGAAACGCGGCAAATACGCAGAACCTGAGCCGAACGGTCCATTCCCCTATTTCATCGCCTACTATGGAGTATCGGTAAAATGGGGCAAACCCCCCGTGATTGGAGCCTATCCGGAGGGCAAGGACTACCGGGCCAAGACATGGCAGCACTCCAGCCCCCTTTTCTGGGGAGGCCAGATGCCCACCGCCTCCGAACTGGGGCGCCTCTACAGCCCGTACCAGTTTGAAGTCAAGAACGCCAACAGTGATTTCTTCCCGATTACCATCTCCAACATCCTCTCCAATGACGGCACCAGGCTCTCCCCCTTCGGAGGGCCGGGAGCCGAGCAGGTCAACAAGATTGTCGCCGCGGAGCTTCCCTTCCAGCAGCCCTCCAGCCTGGCCGGCTTTGCCGGATGCCGCCTCACCCCGGGATGGTACAGGAGCGACTCCAGGGCGGCCATCGCCAAACGCTTTGCCTACCAGTCCGGCGTGCCGGGCGTAGGCATCGGCAACGCTTTTGCCGATCCCATGCTTCCTGCCGACAAGGTTTTCTCCCACAACGAAATCATGGGGGACGCCGCCCTGGGGGACTTCTGGGACCACGGCCTGATGATCAACGACGCCCTCTGGGACTCCTGGTTCGCCTCCTCCCTGGCCGCCCGTCCTTCCAGCCTTGGGGGCACGGGCAGGGAAGAACTTAAAACCGTGCTTCAGCAGGCTTTCTCTACGGACGCTTCCTCCAACAGGGCTTCAGGCATCGCCAACCGCCGCTTCATGCCCGACCTTCAGGGCAAACCCTCGGAAGCTGTCGTCGAAGAACTCGCCAGAACGGACGAAGGCTACAAGCATGCCTCCAAGTACCTCACCGTCGCCGGAGGATTCAATGTCAACTCCACCTCCCAGCGCGCCTGGGAAGCCACCCTGCTGGGGCTCAAGAAGCGCAAGATTCTCTATTCCAGGAGCGGCAGGCCCTCCGTGCTCAACAACTCCCAGACGTCCTTTTCCCGTTTCGGAGTGGCCAGCAACGACAAGTCCCACGTGGACGACTATGGTTCGATAGGGGTGACCCAGGGCATCCCGGACGGGGAGGCTATGGCGTGGTCGGACCTGAGAACCCTGAGCGACACGCAGATCAGGTCCCTGGCCCGGAACATGGTCAAGGAGGTCAAAAAGAGAGGCCCCTTCCTGAACATGTCCGACTTTGTCAACCGCCGTCTGCAGAGCGGGGAAATGGGGGTGAAGGGAGCGCTTCAGGCGGCTATTGACGAGAGCTCCATCAACAGCACGTTTGACGAACTCTCCGACATGGTGATCGCGCCCAAGGGAGGCTACCCGAACCAGGACGCGGCCAGGGGATCGGTGTATACGGCCGCCCCCGGCTACCTGATCCAGTCTGACGTGCTGGCGGTGCTGGGCAACATCCTGACGACGAGGGACGATACGTTTACGGTGCGCGCCTACGGAGAGCTGGCCAACCGCGAAGGGGTGGTGCTGTCGCGCGCGTGGTGCGAAGCGGTGGTGCAGAGGGGGATCAACTACGTGGATCCGGTGAACAGCCCGGAAACTCCGGCCCGGCAGGTCAACATGAAGAGCGGCGCGCTGGAGGATACGGAGCTGAGCGCCGTGAACAAGGCGTTTGGAAGAAAGTTCAACATCGTTTCCTTCCGCTGGCTGTCCCCCGAAGAAGTGTAGCGGAGGGAACGTGTTTCCATTCCGTTTCACGCCGCTTTCCCTTTCCGGGAAAGCGGCGCTTTTGTGTCCGGTAGAAGGAGTTTCGGCGCATCCGTTGGACAGGGAACGCCTCCCCCTCAGGGATTTTTATCCCTTAATCCCCTATTTTTCGCTTGCACATTTATTCCCATTCATGTACTTCACAAGGGATAAAAGCCCGTCAGGGGCCTGCCATCGCGCTCCGCTGCGCGGACCGATGCCCATGCCCTTCCGCATTTCCTCTATGCGGTTATCCGCCAAAGGGTTATGCAACGTATCAAAACTTTTTCATTCCCCAGAACCCAGAATATATGCGTATTTTACCCATCCTGGCCTTTACCTGCCTTTTCGGAAGCATTTCCTTCGCCCAAGGACAAAGCCGCACCCCCTCCAGGCCGGAACCGGCCCAACCGGCAGCAAATGCTCCGGCGGCCGATACTGTGGACAAGTCCCTGCCGCCAGCCGCCGTCAACGGCATCCGGTTCGTTCTGAAGGAGCCCATGTCTCTTCCTTCTCCCATTTACATGCCTATTGATTCCAAAAGGCTGGAAAAAGTGGAAATCCGCGCCGCCCTTCCGGGACGCCGCAGCGTTTACCCCAGGAGCAAGATCATTACCCTGTTCGGGGGCCTGGACCAGAAAGGCATGCCGACCAATAAACTCGTCAGCAAGCCCCTGCCGCCCGATCTTGGCTCCAAAACCCTGGCTCTGGTCGGCAAAAACAGCAAAGGGGAATTGACGCTGGATTTTATTAATGAGTCGGAACTGCCGCTGAACTGCGTTTACATCCAGAACCTGACCGGACGCACGTTCACTTTGGAACTTCCCAAACCTCCCTCGGGAGAAAAGAGCGCTATCGAACTGCCCAGCAAATCCACTTACATTTTCGGCAAGAACTCCACAGACAGCAACATTTCCCGCACCACCCCCGCCAATTTGACGTACATGACCCGTTTAAAGAACGGCAAAGTCGTCAAGGTGAAGGACAGAGGCATGATGCTGACGACCTACCCGGGACGAAAAGTGGTTATGATTATTTCCCCGGATTCCACCGGCCGCACCGTCGTTTTGACGGAACTGATGATTTTCAAGGAAAGGCCGGGAGCGGCTTCCTCTGACAAGTAAATTTTCTTCCGATATCCGGGAAGCCGGAAGCTGCTCTGGAGTATATCCGGATTATTCAGAAAAACGGGCATTGCTGCCCGTTTTTTTATTTTTCTTCTCCTGACGCCATGGATTGAGGGAATAAACCACTCCGGACATTTTTCCGGCACGGGAACAATGTCCACCCTGTTTCCCGCGGCTCCAATGCGGCAGGCGGAGAAAGAGGTCTCGAAGCCATGCGGCTTGCCGAAAAAGTTCACCTGCCGCCCTCCGGCATCCGAACAGGCTTAATAAACTTTGGGCACCAGACCCTGACGGCTCATCTTATCTTCCACTTTTCGCCGGTTTTCCTCCAGACGCCGGGCGTCATAGGAATCATCCACAGGCTGGGCCTCCGGAATGTTTTCTCCGCGTCCCGCCTTGTATTGCTGCACCTGCGGGAGCACTCCTTCCACCAGTTCCCTGCATATCCAGGAAGGCAGGATATAGGTCTCCGTGCGTCCGGCCCGGCTCAGAGCCAGCCCAACAAATTTTCCGTTGACGTCAATGACCGGGCATCCGGCCCGTTCCGGGAACAAGGTCATGTCCGACTGGATGACCAAAGGGAATTCATCCCTTTTCAGGCTCATCCGGTTGCCCATGGAGTTCATCATATCAAGGCGCTTTTGCGGGAATTTCATCACTTTGGGCCTGGGCCCCGTGAGGAGTTTTCCCTCCACTACTTGGTTCCGCCGCCTTACTTCCACGGGAACCGTCTCACCGGGACGCACCCCGACCATAGCGGCACGGATGGAGTACATTCCGTCCACCGGCTTTCCATTCAGCTTCATCAACACATCACCGGCCATCAAGCCGCTGCGGTGCGCGCCGCTTCCGGCTTCCACGCCGCCTATCATGACCCCCTCCCCGTCCCAGCGGGGATCGGAAACGATGCCGAGATAAGGCTGGTCATCCGCCCTCAGGCTGCGCTGGGCCACGGAAACGACTCCGAAGTCGCTCACATGCCCCGTGGGCGATACGGCTGCAATCACGTCCCCTTCCTTCGCCTGCACATAGGAATTCAAGTCAATGGGAGGAGCGGGAAGCCCCGGCACATCCATCATCAGCAGATCATGCTCCGGAAGGGCAAAGAGCACGTTGGCGTCATAAACCCGCCCGGAAGAATCCACCAGCATGACCGGACGCCGCTCCTTCTGGAGATCACTCAGCTTGGTAAGGACCTTTCCCTTCCCCACAACCGTTCCCAAAGCCACCTGGGTATTGCCGGCAACCAGCGCCACCACGGACTGCCCCACCGGAACAGCCACTTTGTCCCATTCCCGGAAAATCTCCTTGGCCTGGCTGTCCAGCACGCTTTTGTCCTCCGGCGCAATCATCTGGTCCGGAGGCAGGGGAGAAGCTATTTCCTGGGCACACGCGGAAGCCGCCGCGAATGCCGCCCATAAATATTTCATCATCATCCTTGAGTTTGTTCCTGGTATTTCAGGCCGGACATCAGGTCGCCGCGCCTGCCGAATGTAAGATCCGCCTTGTAAGCCGTACCTTTCCTCACCACCACCAAGGGAACGGTTTCCCCCGGACGGTGCCTGCCCAGTTCACGGAGCATATCCCGCACGGAACGCAGGCTCCGGCTGTCCATGTGGGTAATGACGTCCCCCGGCTGGATGCCGGCGGTATCCGCCGGAGAATTCACCACAACGTCTTCCACCACCACGCCGTCCACGCCCAGCACATCCATCATGGCAAACCCGAGCACAGGAGATTCGGGGTCCGCCATGGGATGAAGGCCCAGCTGGCCCCAATGCCTGCCGGAGAGCAGTTTGTCCCAGTCTCTCCTGAAAACGGAAACAGGGACATGGTTGTTGATTTTCAACATAGGGCCAATGGAGGAATGGATGCCAACCAACTTGCCGGACAGGTCAAAGAGGGGACCGCCGGAATCTCCGCCAATCAGCGTGCATTCCGAAATAAGGAAGCGCTGCTTTCCGTCCGTGCACAATCTTCCCATGCGGATGGGCGCGCGGCGTTCCGGGTCAAATCCCTTGGAATGGCCCAGAGCCACCACAAAATCCCCCACATGAAGACCGTCGGATTCCCCCAGTTCCACATGGGGATAGTTTCCTCCGTCCATGATTTGCACCATGGCGGCATCCCGCGTGAAGTTGGCTCCCAGCACCCGGCCCTTGACTACGCGCCCGTCGGCAAAGACCACACGCATGATTTCATCGCCGCCCACGACGTGGGCCGCAGTCAAAATCAGGCCCTGCGGAGTGACAATGACGCCGCTGCCCGTCTCTCCCCCGTCGGAAACCAGAGCCACCGTAGCAGCCGTAACCCTGGAGGCCACCTCATGCACATGTTTCTGCAAATCCGCCATGGAAGAAACATTCCCCGCAAGACCCGCCCCTCCCAACAACAGGGACACAAGCCCCCCAACGACCAAGTAGCGAAAACTCGTCATTCTCAATAGTGATATCATGAAATTACCGATAATCGAATGATAGGACATACCCTGCTGTATAAACGTTCAAAACGGCAGAATTTTGTCTATGGATTGCGACATGGCGCCATATCTTTTGCTTAGACCATTTCGATTATTTATGATAAAGTCCGGCCCACGGATGGGGTTAAACGACAAATCAAGGAAACGAAATGCCGCCTCCTGGAGGGAACGCATCCAAGATGGAGAAATGTCTTCCCGTTCCCAGACGGAACGCAAAAAAAGGCCCCTGCCCCGTCCATCCTATCCCGGGTTGCCGCAGGAAGATCCTGAGCCGGCCGTTATTCCCGGCCCTACCCGCAGAACGGGGAATTCCCGCAACGGTCCTTCCCGGTATGACACGCCGCCCCAGCGACGAGCCTCCCGCCCGTCTCCGAAGGAAGAGTACGAAGACAATCCGGAAAGAGAAGAAGAAAACCGTCCCGCACGCGCAGGAACCATGCGCAGGCCGCGTTTCACGATTTTCGGAGCCCTGCTGTTTGTCCTGCTGATGCCGTTCCGCTTCATCGGCTCCCTGACGCGGAATATCCGCTGGTTCATTTGCTGGCCCCTGCGCATCCTTCTGGGATGCTGCTTCGTCGGCATCGTGATCGGAGCCATCCTGGTGTTTCTTTACGGCGCCATTTCCAACCGCTATGACATTTCCGAGGTAAAGAGCAACATCCCGGAACGCACGGTGATTCTGGACCGTAAAAACCGCACCATCGGAACCCTGCACGGGGAAAACCGCAAGCGGGTATCCCTTCAGGAAGTTCCTCCCGTTTTTATTGATGCCCTGCTCCTGCGCGAAGACAACCGCTTTTACGACCATGGCGGCGTGGACTGGATAGGCGTGGGCCGCGCCTTTGCGCAGGTGCTCAAGCACAAGAGAGCCACGCAGGGTGCTTCCACCCTGACGATGCAACTCGCTAAAATTACGTACAACCACCGGGAGCGCAACCTGCATTCCAAACTGACAGAAGTAGCTCTGGCTAAACGCATTGAAGCCACTTACACGAAGGATGAAATTCTGGAGACTTACATCAACCGTATTTTCTGGGGGCACACCTTCCTGGGAATAGCGGCGGCGGCGCGGGGATATTACGACAAGGAACCCCGGGATTTATCCCTGGCGGAATGCGCCACCCTGGCCGGCATTATTTACGGCCCAAATGACTTTTCCCCCATCAAACACCCGGAAGAAGCCAAAAAAGTGCGCGATATCGTCCTTGGCCTGCTGAAAAACGAAGGCAAGATTACGGAAGTGCAGTATCAGGCGGCCCTGGCGGAGCCTATCGCCACCCGGACGCCCCAGTCCCGGTCTGAGGAAAATTACGCCATGGGTCTCGTGCGCCGGGAGCTGGACGCCATTCTGGAGGAAGAAGACATCCGCCTGGGAGGGCTGGTGGTGCATACCACATTGGACCTTGATCTGCAGAACGCCACGCTGGACGCCATCAACAAGCACATGGACGCGCTGGAAGCCCGCAAGGATTTCAAGAAGCACCTGGCCTCCCTGCAGGCCAGGCGGGAAAAGAGGGGCATCCTGAAAAACAAGCTGACCACCAAGGCGGAATATGAGGCATCCCTGGCCGCCTGGAAGGCGCTCCCTGCGGAACAGAAGGAAAAGACGCAGCCGCCGATGCCCAATTACATCCAATCCGCCGCCGTAGTCATGGACAATGCCACGGGGGCTCTTCTGGCCGTCGTCGGCGGCCGGGACGCGGAAGAATCCAAGCTGAACCGCGCCATTCAGTCCAGGCGGCAGACCGGCTCCCTGTTCAAACCTTTCATTTACGCCACGTTTTTCCAGCAGGGCAATTCTGCGGATACCCGCATTTCGGATGACAGGATTGCGTACGGGGAAATACGCGGAGCCGCCAACTGGTCCCCCCGCAATTCGGACGGAACGTACCGGGGCATGAAGCCGGCCTCCTTCGGTCTCATCCTTTCCCGCAACACCATGTCCGTGCGCATCGGCAACCGCGCCGGCTTGTCCAATGTCATTCAATCCGCACAACTGGCGGGCTTTCACGGAAATATTTCCCGCACCCCGGCCCTTTATCTGGGCACGTGGGAAGCGTCCCCTCTGGACATCGCCAGCGCCTACAGCGTTTTTGCCAACGGGGGCGTACGCCCCACGCCGTACATCATTGACCATATTACGGATTCCCAGGGCCAGCCGCGCTTCGCCATCACCAAGAGCAAGCGCACCGTCTATTCCCAGCGGGCGGCGAACATAACCTCTTCCATCCTCCAGCAGGTCTGCAAGCCAGGAGGCACGGCAGGCAAAATTACCACGCTGGGCTTTAAATCCCCCTGCGGCGGCAAAACCGGAACCACGAATAATTATACGAACGCTTGGTTCGCCGGATATACGTCCAACCTCACCTGCAGTGTCTGGGTAGGGTTTGATTCCTCCACCAAAATTCTGGAAAAAGGCTACGGAGGCACCCTGGCCCTGCCTGTCTGGGTGGATATTATGCTTGCCGCCCAGAAGGAAGGCTATCCTGCCAACGCCATCCGTACGCGTCCCGGTTCGGAAGGACAGGCCGTACTCGTCTGCCGGGAATCCAATCAACTGGCCCATTCCGGCTGCCAGTACGCCAAGACTGCGTATTTTGAAACCTCCGCCGGCTACCAGGCCCCCGCCAACATGTGTGAACAGCACATTCCCATGGCGGAACCGGATTCGGAAGAGAGCATTCCCTATGCGGAACCGCTGGACGGCAGCGACGATAACATCCCCCTGGCCGAACCCGTGGAAGAAACGGACGGCATCCCC
>ERZ1504853.324-NODE-324-length-9288-cov-3.096502_pt1 | contig 9288 bp, 7 predicted proteins | sample MGYA00575752_ERZ1504853 | MGnify/ENA primary metagenome ERZ1504853 (study PRJEB39906, sample SAMEA3182064) | gut metagenome | biome: human; feature: gut; material: Stool; isolation source: human stools | place: Canada | collected 2013-01-28 ... | reverse complement strand
TGCTGTAAAGCTAAAACTTTTTTTGGTTCCTCTTGCGGAACCTGTGCGCAAGGCTGTTTTTTCCAAAAATCGGGCCTCCGCAGCAGGGATATTTCCCCGGCTTTCCATGCATGGAAGGTTTGGAAGTGCCCTTGCTTTTTACGGAAGGCCACTTCGTGAGTGGAGGGAGATCTGACTTGTTTTCGGATATATCGCTCCTGCTGCAATCTGCTTGACGGCCCAGATACTCTAACGAGAAAATTAAAAATTTTTAGGTCTCAAAAAAATGGTTGAAACTCATTAAAATTATGATACAATAATGGAATAATCATGGCAGGCCTGTCAGCGGCAACGGATCAGACCGTGTATTCCATAGTTTGCCCTGTTCTTTTTGGGGCGTTTCTGCTGCGGACCGGAAAAGGAGGGCATTTACGTGCCGAATGCATCTACGCTGCAATTTCTCTTGACGCTGGCAAAGGGGATCGCCAGTCAATTCGGCCCCAACTGCGAGGTGGTGGTTCACGATCTTGCCACCAATGACCCGGAACGGTCCATCGTTGCCATTGAAAACGGACACGTCACCGGACGCAAGGTGGGGGACGGGCCCTCCCATGTGGTTCTGGAAGCCCTGCGGGGGAACCCCGAACAGCTCCACGATCACCTGTCCTATCTGACCCGGACCAAGGATGGGAAGATCCTGAAATCCACCACCATCTATATCCGAGATGATGACGGTGCCCCCATTGGCATCTTCGGCATCAACTACGATATCACCCTGATGCTGGCCATGGAGAATGCGATCAAGCAGTTTACCGCCACTGAAAAGGACGAGAAGGAGCCGGAGCCGATTGCCCGGAATGTCTCTGATCTGCTGGATGAGCTGATCGAGCAGAGCGTGAAGGTGGTGGGTAAGCCGGTGGCCCTGATGAACAAGGAGGATAAGGTCAAGGCGGTGCAGTTTCTCAATGAGACCGGAGCCCTCCTCATCACCAAGAGCGGCGACCGGGTATGCAAGTTCTTCGGTATCTCCAAGTACACTCTGTACAGCTACATTGACGAATCCAAGGCGTAAAACACCTCAAACACAGACGTTCAGATGCTTATTATGCTTATTATTAAGACAGATCGGCTGCAAACCGAGGTTTGCAGCCGATCTGGTTTTGCCGATAAAGAGGTAATTTTCCCTCGATGGAAAGGAAGGGTGTGCGCGGGAAACCCAAGAAGGGTGTCCTGCGCCATTGAAATCAAACATTTTCAGAACTTTTATAAAGTTCGGAAAATAGGGTCAGCGGGGCGGAAAACCTTTTCGACACGCTGAGAGCGGCTGCAAACTTCGGTTTGCAGCCGCTCTGTCTTGTTTAACAGGATAACGAATGGAATGTGAAAAACCAAAAGGGGGAGGCTTCTTTACGAAGTGCATCTGTCAAGTAAAAGTAGACACGAATAAAAAGTCATAGCATCAGAACCCCAATTCAGTTCTGTACTGGATTGGGGTTTTGTAATCCAAGGCAGCGGCAAAATGTTCGGAGTTAAAGTATAGGACATATTGATCCAGTGTCTTTTTGAGGCTGGAAACTTTACTGATACCAAAATCCAGAATCAATTCGGCCTTCATCCATCCGTTCAGAGATTCGATAATTGGGTTGTCCGTAGGTGTTCCGGCTCTTGACATTGAGCGAATTATGTTACAATTAGAATGAGTCCTTGAGAAAGCTCTGGAGGAGTAGACTGCGCCTTGGTCGGTGTGCAAGACCGTACCTGCGGTCTGCTCCTTCACATTTTTTACGCGTTTGCATAGTTGATCCAAACAGTTATAGTAGGTTTTGGGATCTCCTCGATAAGGGTGAATTTTGCCTGGAAACTCAAAAATCACCCTTAGGCGCAGACAGAGTGCACAACCCGCTGCAAATCGGATTGTGCACTCTGCTCATTAAAATATTTACTTGTTCAGCAGTTCACTGCTGCGGCCGCAGCTTGCAAACAATTCGATATATACCTTCAGCTCGTCAAAGGAGTCCACCTCCAGCTTGCGGTAGAGGTTACGGTTGTGGGTCTTGACCGTACTGGCGCTGATACACGCCAGCTCCGGGATATCCTTAACGGTATAGCCGTCCATATAATATTGCAGGATGGTACGTTCCGTGCCGGTCAGCGTACTGGCCCGCTCTGCAAAGCCCCACAGCCGTGCCTCCACATCCGGCGGCAGCGTTCCCGTTGGCCGATCACGGATGGCGGCAAGCAGCTCGTCGATCTCCGGGATACCGGAAGCGACCATCTCTGCACCGCCCCGGACTGCCGCCAGACTTTTGTTGATGGGCTTTACGAATTGGCGGGACAGCACCGTTGCCACCACCAGCATGGCCAGCAGAAAGAGAACCGCTCCTAAGAACCATGCGATCTGGGACCCCTTTTCATAGCTGCGGAAGGTCCCGTCCGGCACCAGCGTCACAGCGGCAAGGGGGATGCCGTCCCACGTGGCAGCATCCAGAAGCTGGTGCCGCCCCAGATAGGTGTTCTTCCCATCGCTGTAAGTGGTGTAGTATTTTCCGTCGCTGATGTGCAGAATGCCGTTGGCCGTCAGGCGGGAGCCGTCAGTGGCACCCAGCATGGCCCCGGAGAGAAGCAGGCTGTCGCCGTCTATGGGGGCTGCCAGCGTCAGCATATTGCCGAAGGCGCTGGGGACTGTATTATGGGAAAGACTGAAATAAAGATCGCTGATCTCTACACCGCAAAAGCCCCTTACGGTACCGCCGCCATCCAAAATGGGTACGCACAGCAGCATGACCTGCTCCCAAGTGTCCGGCAGCTCTGTGCGTTTTGTCCACAGGCAGCCATCTGCCAGTCGGGCCCCCTGATAGGCGGTGACCTGATCGCTGCCGGGGATCAGAGCGGCGTTCAGCTCCGGATTCCAGCGGTTGTGCATTTGAAGCTGCAAGCTCCGGGCCGTTTCCGCCGCACCCCGGAAGCAGATCACATCCTGCTCGGAGGCCACCGTTGGCTGTAAGCCGGAATAGCGGAGGTATAACCCCGCCCGGAAATCCTCTGCATTTGGCAGAGAGGTGTTGGCGGTGACGTTCAGACCGAAGAAGATCCCACTGCACGAGGCTGCGCCCAGAGTGTTGCTTAAAGGCGTATACAGGCGCTTTTCCAACTCCGCAATGGTATCCGGATTGTTGTTCAGTTCATCAAAGGCGATGCCCTTGGCGGCAAGAAAGACGTCCAGTTCCTTTCCCAGTTTTTCCGACATAGCCATGCTTTGCGCTGTTAGTGCGTCCATTTGGGAGTCCAGAGCGGCGTAGGTGTTCCTCTGCTGAATATCCAGCGTTCCGGACAGCTGATGCGCGGGATGGGACAACACGCCAGTGGCCATCAGGGTAGACAAAATCGCCGCCATCAGCAGCAGCACCATGATGAACCGGTACAGCAGCAGCCGCAGCCCCATACTGGGACCGGCTGCACGCTTTTTTTGAATTGCTTCCCTGATTGGCCGCATTGGCGCTCCCTCTCTTATGTACCGTAATCTAACTTAAAGCTGTCCAGCGTGTCCCAAACCAACTCCTCCGCCGTACTGGAGCCCTTCTGATATTGGGCACGGCCAGCCATCAGCTTCAGCCGGGACAGATTTTCAAACCGTGTTTCCAGATCCAGATAGTTCTCCATCTGCGGCGCGTAATAGAAGGTGTAGGATTCCTGCATCTTGAGATAGGTCTCATACAGAGAGACATACATGGGGTTGCTGAGCTGCTCCACAGCGGCGGGAAGGTAGGCATCAAATGCCTCCTACGTCACCGGCATATAGCCGAGGCTGGTGACAAATTCCACGTTTCGCTCCGGCGACGTCAGCCATTTAAGAAAGGTAATACACGCTTTTTCCCGCTCCGGGGTGGATTTTGTCGTGCACATTCCCACGCCCCGCTGCATGACCAGTTTTTCGCCGCCGTCAAACACCGGGTAGGGCATGGAGGTGATAGACACCTGCTCCGAGGTGTTGTCGGGATAGGTCACCGTGTCGGAGTAATAGAGTACACTGGCAGAGGACGCTACGGAGACAATGGTATCGCCGGTGCGGAGAGATTCCGTGGCGTAGCCGTCCTGTAACCACACACCGCCCTCCAGCGCCGCGTGGGCGTAAGGCTCCCATGCCCGCTCAAAGGCTGGGCCGAAGCGGACGCCGTCACTTTGGAAAAAATTCTCCCCCAGCGACTCCACCCCTACCTGAAAGTAGTTGAAGTGATAGTCGTTGACAAGAAAGCACTTCCCAGTATCCGCGGCATACCGCTTCGCTAAGGCGTAGATGTCTTCCCAGGTGGTCAGATCGTCATAACTGGCCCCAGAGGTGGCTGCCCAGCGGTCAAACAGCGTCCGGTTGACGAACAGTACCTCAGTGGATTTGGCCAGGGGCAGAATGGCCTGCCGCCCGCCGATCTGTCCCTCCTCCACAAAGGCGGGGATAAATGTTTCCAGTTCCTCCGGACTGAAATAGTCCCGGTAGTCCACGATCATGTCCTGATCCGGGAGAGCCAGCACCGTTTTGGGGTAGGACACGAACATATCCGGCAGGGAAGGGGCGCCTGGGTCACTGTTGGCGGCGGCCAGCACGCTTTTATGGATGCTGCCGCTGTTGCTGACCAGCTCTACCTTCACCCGGATATTCTGTTCCACGCCGATGGTGCTGTTGAACTGCTCAATCAAACCGTTCAGTGGGGAATCCACCTCACCGCCGTAGACATGCCACAGCGTCACGGTCAGCGGGTCTGCGTCCTTTTTCTTTCCGCACCCTGTCATCACGGACAGCAGCGCCAGCGCCAGCAGACACAGAACGATCCTCTTTTTCATATCAGCCCCACCCCTTCCAAAAGAATACCGTGGCTGCGGATGTCTTATCCGATATAATATAATAATGTAGTATAGCATACTTTACTGTCGCTCATAACAGAAACAGATGTCTGCGAAAGAGAGACGGGGGATCGTGGACTGCGGCTGGTCCCTTCAAACAATTTCGGTGCGCTAAAGGCTGTGACGCAAGTGTTTTTTCTGCTCTGCCTTATGGCGAAAATTAAGTAAACTTAAAATTCGCGGAATACAGCGCTTCTCGTGGCAATTTTTGGCAACCAAACGCAGCCTGGGATAGCCGATGGCAGCCGAATGAAACGCTGTGTGTAATGTCCTCTATCCAACCCATAAGCAATGTTTATCGTTTCTCTGGCTGAATAATTCTTTCAAATATCACAAGAAATTGCCAACAAGTGCTTGACAATCAAGCCTTTCCGTGGTATCCTTACCAAGCTGACGATTTACTCGGAGGGCAATGCAGGTGTAGCACAATGGTCAGGGCACCAGCCTTCCAAGCTGGGGATGCGGGTTCGATTCCCGTCACCTGCTCCAGATTTGCGCCAGTAGCTCAGCTGGATAGAGCAACTGCCTTCTAAGCAGTGGGCCGGGGGTTCGAGTCCCTCCTGGCGTACCAGCTCTCTGGGCGGCGTCGGCTTGAACGGTTTTTATATGTGGTGGGTGTAGTTCAATTGGCAGAGCACTGGATTGTGGTTCCAGGTGTTGTGGGTTCGAGTCCCATCACCCACCCCAGACATGAGGGGGCCGGGGTATCCCCGGTCCCTTCTTTTTTCCACTTAGGGGCGTAGCCAAGTGGTAAGGCAAGGGACTTTGACTCCCTCATTCGCTGGTTCGAGTCCAGCCGTCCCTGCCATTGACCATGAATACGGCCTCTCGGCCTGTGATTTATAGGTAATAAGTGTTTTACTCTGATCCGGTAGCTCAGTCGGCAGAGCAACTGCCTTTTAAGCAGTGGGTCCGGGGTTCGAATCCCCGCCGGGTCACCAGAAAAACGGCACACATAAGTGTGCCGTTTTTTTGATATAATGGATCAGTCATACTTGAGTTGTCCGGCAGTCAGCTGTGCCGATGGCTCGGCCGCCTTAAAATCCCGCTAATTCTCCCTGCATTATCAAGAAAGTGCATTTGAAAAAGTGCACGATGTAACTTGAACTTTTCCCCCTGCTTTTTGATATGATGCACAAATGTCCGCCAGTGAACGCCATTCTTGCCAAAAATGAAACCAAAAAGGGCCATAATCAGGCCAATATTGTGCAAAATGCGTGTTTATTGAAAGAACATTTGGCGGAAATGTGTATTGAAAACAAACGCTGTCCGTCATACAATGACAGTATAGTTAATTGTGGTTTTTGAATCATAGACAAATAGGGGGATTATTATGGTAACTTTACAGATGATTCAGGAAGCCCAGGAGTCTCTGAAGGGCATTGCCCGCAAGACTCCGCTGGAAAATGCCAATCGGCTGGGCGAAAACATTTACATCAAGTCTGAGAACCTGCAGCTCACCGGCGCTTTCAAGATCCGCGGCGCCTACAACAAGATCCGTTCCCTGACTCCGGAGGAAGCTTCTCACGGCGTCATCGCCTGCTCCGCCGGCAACCATGCTCAGGGCATTGCTCTGTCCGCCACGAAGCTGGGCATCAAGTCCGTGATCTGCATGCCCGAGGGCGCTCCCATCTCCAAGGTGGAGGCTACCCGCAACTACGGTGCTGAAGTGGTTCTGGTCCCCGGCGTTTACGATGACGCCGCCCGCGAGGCCGAGCGTCTCTCCAAGGAGCACGGCTACACCTTCGCGCATCCCTTCAATGATCCGTATGTCATTGCCGGTCAGGGCACCATCGGTCTGGAGATTCTGGAGCAGCTCCCCGAAGTGGAGCAGGTCGTGGTCCCCATCGGCGGCGGCGGTCTGATCTCCGGCGTGGCTTTCGCCATCAAGCAGCTCAAGCCCTCCTGCAAGGTCATCGGAGTGCAGGCCGGCGTTGTGGCTTCCATGTATGCTTCCCGTCAGGCTGGTAAGGTCACCACTGTGCCCGATGCCGCGACCCTGGCTGACGGCATCCATGTGCTGACTCCCGGCAGCCTGACCTTCGAGATGTGCCAGAAGTATGTGGACGAGATCGTCACCGTCAGCGAGGACGAGATCGCCGCTGCTATTCTGGCTCTGCTGGAGGTCCAGAAGACTGTTGCCGAGGGCGCTGGCGCTACTCCCGTGGCTGCCTGCATGTCCGGCAAGGTCGACACCACCAAGAAGACTGTGTGCGTGGTTTCCGGCGGCAACGTGGACGTGACCACCCTGTCCCGCGTCATCACCCGCGGCCTGACCTACGGCGGCCGTCTCGCTACCATCACCACCAAGCTGGCTGACCGTGCCGGCAGCTTGGCCAACCTGCTGAACGTTGTCGGCGGCACCGGCGCCAACGTGGTCCGCATCCATCACGAGCGTGAGGATGTGAACTCCGAGGTCAACGCATGTGTGGTGTCCATGGTCCTGGAGACCCGGAACGCCGATCACGTGCAGAAGATCAAGGATGAGCTGACTGCAAAGGGATATTCTCTGCTGGACGCGTAAGCGGCAGCAGCTGGATATAAAAGAAGAGAAGAAAGGAAAATCAGAAAAGGAGGATGTCCGTGTGAGATCACACGGACGAGAGAAATGAAAGAAAAGAAAAAGATGAGCCTGTTGCTCAAACTGGTCATCGCCATCGTACTCGGTATCGTGGTCGGTTTCGTGACCCCCGGTATGGGTGCCTTCGGTGAGGTCATCATCCGCATCGGCGCTACCTACAACAGCATCTTCGGCAACTTCCTGAACTTCGTGATCCCTCTGATCATCATTGGCTTCGTCGCCCCCGGTATTGCTGACCTGGGCGCCGGCGCTGGTAAGACCCTGGCCGCTACCACCGGTGTGGCTTACGGTTCCACCATCATCTCCGGTACTCTGGCCTTCGTTGTGGCTTCCCTGCTGTATCCCCACATGGTCCACGCTGGCATGTTCATGGAGAACGCCGCCAACGCTGAGGAGACTGTGCTCTCCGGCTACTTCACCATTGAGATGCCCGCCATCATGGGCGTTATGACCGCTCTGCTGATGGCCTTCATCCTGGGCCTGGGCATGGCTGTCATCAAGGGCAACACCATGAAGACCGTGATGAACGAGTTTGCTGAGATCATCGACAAGCTGGTCAGCAACATCGTCATCCCCCTGCTGCCCTTCCATGTGTACGGTATCTTCGCTAAGCTGGCTTATGCCGGTACCATCGTGGAGATCATGGGCTCCTTCATCAAGGTGTTCGCTATGATCCTCGTTCTGCACTGGGTCATCATCGTGTTCCAGTACACCGTGGCCGGCAGCGCTGCCAAGAAGAATCCCTTCGCTCTGATCAAGAACATGCTGCCCGCTTACACCACCGCTATCGGCACCCAGTCCTCTGCCGCTACTATCCCTGTTACCACCCAGTGCACCAAGAATAACGGTGTCTCTGACGGTATGGCCGAGTTCGTGTGCCCCCTGTGCGCTACCATTCACCTGTCTGGTTCCACCATCACCCTGACCAGCTGCGCTATGGCTGTTATGGTGATGACCAATCAGTCCATCGGCTTCGGCAAGATGTTCCCCTTCATTCTGATGCTGGGCGTGACCATGGTTGCTGCCCCCGGCGTCCCCGGCGGCGCTGTCATGGCTGCTCTGGGTATTCTGCAGTCCATGCTGGGCTTCGATGAGACCATGTGCGGCTTGATGATCGCTCTGTACATCGCCCAGGATAGCTTCGGTACTGCTTGCAACGTCACTGGCGACGGCGCTATCGCTGTCTTCATGGACGCTATCACCGGCAAGAAGAAGGCTGCTGCAAAGTAAATTTCCATTTTCTCTTCTCTTATACATGCTTTCTGTTTTGGAAAGGGGAGCGCGGACAGTCCATTGGACTGTCCGCGTTTCTCTTTCTTTTTGCAATTTGGAGCGAAAGCGGAAATGACGCTTGCGCTGACGGTTAAAATAAGGTAAGATGAAGCCAACCAGCAAGCCCTTTGGAAACCGTTGTAAAAGTGGAGGTACTCATTATGAAGTGGATCATTGTTCCTATCCTCGTTGCGCTGCTCCTGATCCTGGTTGTCAGCAATATCGTCATTGTTCAGCAGTCCCGGGCTTATGTGGTGGAGCGGCTGGGCGCGTTCCGCACCGTTTGGAATGTGGGCCTGCATCTGAAGGTGCCTTTTATCGAGCGCGTTGCCAAAAAGGTGAGCTTGAAGGAGCAGGTGGCGGATTTTGCGCCCCAGCCTGTGATCACCAAGGATAACGTCACCATGCAGATCGACACGGTCATCTACTTCCAGATCACCGATCCCAAGCTCTACACCTACGGTGTGGAGCACCCCATGAACGCCATCGAGAATCTGACGGCCACCACCCTGCGAAACATTATCGGCGATATGGAGTTGGACCTGTCTCTTATACACATC
>ERZ1504853.322-NODE-322-length-9306-cov-3.270890_pt1 | contig 9306 bp, 11 predicted proteins | sample MGYA00575752_ERZ1504853 | MGnify/ENA primary metagenome ERZ1504853 (study PRJEB39906, sample SAMEA3182064) | gut metagenome | biome: human; feature: gut; material: Stool; isolation source: human stools | place: Canada | collected 2013-01-28 ... | reverse complement strand
ATTTGTCAAGGGTACTTTCTCTTTAGAAACACAGTTATTTTTTTCGAATTATATTACAGCGATAACAAACATAATGTTTGAGTTTTTAACAAAACAATGCTATACTGTGAGTAGTTGTGATTTTCCTTGAATGGAGGCATAGGAATGAAAGTAAGCTATAAAAAACTCTGGAAAATGCTAATTGATCAAGATATGAAAAAAAGAGATTTAGAAAAAGCTGCCGGGATTAGTCATTATACTATCAATAAATTAAATCATGGCGACAATGTAACCACTGATGTTTTAGGAAAAATCTGCATGGCATTAAATTGCACAATAGATGACATCATGGAATTTGTTGACGAATAAGGACTGAAAATAAAAACGAGCTTTCCCAAAAAACAATCTATTTTGTAAAAGAATCCTCAAGTATAGGAGTTGAAGATATGTCATACCAAAGCGAAGCTGCTCTTGAACAGCAATTTACAGAGCAACTAAATAAACAGGGATACAATTCTGTGTCTATTCCTGATTACGATGCACTACTCGAAAATTTCAAAACACAGTTTGCAGCCTTCAATGCAGCAAAGCTCAACCAGCCTTTAACAGACAAAGAATGGGAGCGAGTGTTCAACATTATGCTCGGGAAATCTGTTTTCCAGAGCGCAAAAATACTTCGAGATAAGTTCGTGCTGGAGCGTGAGGACGGAACGAAAGTGTACCTCTCCTTCTTCGATGCCGACCACACAAAGAACATTTTTCAAGTAACAAACCAGACAACCGTTATTGGAAAATATGTCAATCGTTATGATGTGACGATCCTTGTCAATGGACTTCCTCTCATTCAAGTGGAGTTGAAGCGGCGTGGCATAGATATTCGAGAAGCCGTCAACCAAGTGATGCGCTATAAAAAGCATTCCTACAACGGGCTGTACCATTTTATTCAGCTTTTTGTAGTGTCCAACGGTGTTGATACCAAGTATTTCGCTAACTCCGACAGAGATATGCTCCATAGTCTTGCATTCTTTTGGACTGATTTCAATAATGTTCGTATTACCAACTTGAAGGACTTTTCCATCGCCTTCCTCGCAAGAGATCACATCATTAAGATGTTGACCAGATACACTATTTTGAACGATACGGACAAGCTGCTCATGGTGATGCGTCCCTATCAGGTTTATGCGGTAGAGGCTCTTGTCCGGCAAGCCACGCTCACTAACCGCAACGCCTATGTTTGGCATACAACCGGCGCAGGAAAAACGCTGACATCTTTTAAGACGGCACAAATCCTCGCAGCCAATCCCAATATCAAAAAGGTTATCTTCCTTGTTGACCGGAAGGACTTGGATTCCCAAACCACAGAAGAGTTCAACAAATTTGAAGCCGGTTCTGTTGATGCCACTGATAGAACTGATGTCCTTGTAAAACAGATGCAAGACAAAAACCGACAGCTCATCGTCACAACGATGCAGAAGATGGCGAACGCTGTGAAGCGTCCTCAATTCCCGTCGTTGAAAAACAGATTCTGTGGTCGAGGCGCTACAAGGACAAATCACTGGTGGGGACGGTCAAGGAAACGATCACGCAGGTCAGCATGAGCAAAAAGTGGAATTCCAAGCCCGCACTGGACGAAAACGGCAAACCGATTCTGAGTGCCAACGGCAAGCCTGTTCTCAAGAAATCCTACAGCGTTTTGCAGGACGATTTCTTCCGCTATATGCGCGACGCCGGATATGATGACGTGGAGCGAGGCGAACGCGGCAGCTCCGAGGAACATCTGACGGTGACGCAGTTCAAGGTACAACAGGAACAGGCGCGGCTGGCAGAATTCACAGAACAGAACCGTCAGCAGGAAAAACAGGCAGCAACGCTTGGGAGCAAAATTGAAAAAAGCCAGAATCAGCGGGTCGATGTGCGGTCTATCGAAAAAATCGTGGCAACGTCCATTCCCTTCTCATCCAAAGTTGCCGTGGAGCGTGAAGATTTTGACCGGATTTCCACTCTGGCAAAGAAGTATGTTACAGCAGAGAAAAAGGAATCCAAACTGCAAAAGGCGGTGGATGCGGCAAACAAACTGATTGCAAAGCTCAAGGCTGAGATTGACAGTTTGAAACAGGAAATTTCTGATTATAAGTCTGTCCACAGCAAGCTCCGTGCGGCAGAATTGGAGCGTGAAAATACGGAGCTGCGCGGGAAAGTCCGCAGCTATGAGGATGTAATTCAGCGTAATAATCTGTGGCGATTCTTCCATCCGCTCAGAGAAAAAGCGGTCACGAGGGACGAAGCTCGCTGATTCCTGTGTAGAGCCGGAAAAAACGCATTTTATCGAATGGGAGCGCGTTGGACAGGGCAGACATCGTCCGGCGCGCTCCTGTTTGAAAATCGCCATTTTTCCCAAGTCAAGAGCCGAAGAAAATCCCCGAAAAACACCCCTATTGCGTGACAGAGCCGCAGAAAGGATAAGCCTATGAGAACAGGACTTACCAAGCAGGAAAAGACCACCGAAATCTATTTTGACGAGAAAGACCCCACCATCTTCATCCGCACCCACAACACCGACCTCAAAAACAGGCTGACCGCATACAGCCGCAAACACCCTGCCGTCTGCAAGCTGACGGACGTAGACCCGGACACGGGCTGCAAGGAATTTGAGATTGAAAAGGGACGCTTCTCTTTCCGGCTGACCGCCCCATACAGAGAGGAACGCCGCAGGGCGGCAAGCGAAGCGGCGAAAAACGAATAAAAGGGTTTTAGGGCTTCGTTGATTGTTGCGTTGGCAACCCCACCGCAATGGTAGTGCCCTTCTCCGAACTTTTCTCTACCCAAATGGAGCCGCCGTGGAGGTCGGCGATCTCCCATACCAGTGAGAGCCCCAGTCCTGCGCCACCGTATTCCCGGCTGCGAGACTTGTCCACCCGGAAGAAGGGCTGAAAGATACTGCGCTGATACACCTCCGGGATGCCGCAGCCGGTGTCGGAGACGCGGAGCAGGAGCTTTTCCAACTCCTGAGTGACAGAAACCCGTACCAAGCCGCCCGGCCGGTTGTACTTGACAGCATTCTCCGTCAGGTTGAAGATCAGCCGGTAGATCAGTGCATCGCTGCCGGTCATAATGCCATCGCCCTCCGCCGTCAGCGTGACGCCGAGCTTATCTGAGAGCGGCGCAAGATCTGTGAAGATCTCCTCGATCATGGGAGCGAGCTGGATCCGCTCGTTCCGCGCCACCTGCCGCAGATTGCTCATCTCCAGCAGTGTCCTGGTCATCTGTATCAGCCGTTCCGTCTGCTCACGCAAAAGCGTGAGGAACTCCGCCGTCTCCGGTCGCACATCAGGATGCTCCGCGGAAAACAGCTCCAACTGCGCCTGCATTAGTGCCAGTGGCGTGCGCAGCTCGTGGGCGGCGTTGCCGGTGAACTGCCGCTGGGCGGAAAAGGCGTTGTTCAGCCGCTCCAGCATCTGGTTGAACGAGCGGCTCAGCTGCCGGAACTCCGAAATAGCATCTTCATCGATCCTCATATCGGCAAGATTGTTCAGCTGCACCTGCTCCACTTGCGAGGCAAAGCTGCGAAGGGGCTTGAGGGCGCGTCCGCTGACAAAATAGGCGAGGATGCCGCTGAGCAGCGTTACCGCCGCCGTGATATACCAGTTGGTGGTGCGGAAGCGCCCCTGCACCCCATCGACGACGATGGTCAACTCCTCGTTGGACGCTATGAGCTGCGGGTCAAAGCTCGCCGCTCCGCCATCATTCAGGATCACCGTGCCGCCGCCCTGTAAGCTGCCCGCAATGGTGTCCATATAGTACACACCGGAGGAGCACAGCAGCAAATTCATGGCCACGCAGGTGATGCCGATGAGCAGGACGGACATCAGCGTGATGCGCCACTGCAGGGAAAGACGCTTCATGCTTCCTCGCCTCCCATCAGATAGCCCTCGCCGATGCGGTTGCGGATGGGGTCATAGCCCAGCACGGCGCGGAGTTTTTTGCGCAGGGCGGAGATGTGGACGCGAATGGAATTGCTGAAACTGTCCACGCTGTTGTCCCAAACATGATCCATCAGCTCCTCCTGACTTACCGGCCGCCCCTGATGCACCATCAGGTATTCGAGTATCCCCGTTTCCTTGCGGGTCAGCGTCAGCGTCTGCCCGTTGACGGCGGCGGTGCGGGAGCGGGTGTCGAAGCTCAGGCCTCCGCAGCTTAGCAGCACATCCTGCTGGGTGAACTGCCGCAATGTCAGGCTGCGGATGCGGGCCTCCAGCTCCGCCAAGTGGAAGGGCTTTGCCAGATAGTCGTTCGCCCCGGCATCCAGCCCCTGCACCTTGTCCTCCACTTCGCTGCGGGCGGAGAGGATCAGCACCCGCGTCTCCCGGTCGGTCTGCCGCAGGGTGCGCAGCACTGTCATGCCGTCCTTTTTCGGCAGATTCAGATCAAGAAGTACCAGATCGTAGCGCTCCACGCCCAGAAGCGCCAGCGCCTTTTCCCCATCATAGCAGTAGTCCACGCTGTAGGCCAGCCGCCGCAGGCTGCGGACGATCGTCTCACACAGGGCGCGTTCGTCTTCAATTACTAAAAGGTGCATGAGAGCCCTCCTTTACATTTGTGCTTTACAGGATATAATTATAGCAAAAACAGATAAGGTTTGCGTTAAGTTTTCGTTCTTAACAGAGACTTTAACTCTCCCGCGCTATGATGGGGGCAGAAAATCGGAAAGGGTGATGAAAAATGAGCTGCGGGAAAAAGGCCGCGGCGCAGATCGTGCTGCTGATGGCCGGAGCCGCCATGCTGTGCTTTGGTGTCTGGCGGGGCGAGGCGGCGACAGTGCTGAGCAAAGCAATCAAATTATGTCTGGAGTGTGTGGGCATTGGGTAAAAAGTTTTCAGGCGTTTCACAGACCATGTCCCGCTTCCGGGGCTGGATTCAGGCGGGGGCGACGCTGCTGACCAACCTGCATCTGCCGAACTTTCTCAAGGGCGGACTGTATCAGGGGACGGGGAAGACCGTCTGCGTGCCGGGGCTGAACTGCTACTCCTGTCCGGCGGCGTCCGGGGCCTGCCCCATCGGGGCGTTTCAGGCGGTGGTGGGGTCTTCCAAGTTCAGCTTCTCCTACTATATCACAGGCTTCCTCATTCTGCTGGGCGTGCTGCTGGGGCGCTTTATCTGCGGCTTTCTGTGCCCCTTCGGCTGGTTTCAGGAGCTGCTGCACAAAATCCCCACGAAGAAGCTTTCCACAAAGAGGCTGAAGCCGCTGACATACCTGAAATACGCTGTCCTGCTGGTGATGGTTTTCCTGCTGCCGGCGTTCCTTGTGAACGATGTTGGCATGGGAGACCCGCTCTTCTGCAAATACCTCTGCCCCCAAGGCGTGCTGGAGGGAGCCATCCCGCTGTCCCTTGCCAATTCCGGCATCCGGGCGGCGCTGGGCAAGCTGTTTACATGGAAATTCAGCATCCTGCTGTCGGTGATTGCGTTGAGCGTACTGTTCTACCGACCGTTCTGCAAGTGGCTCTGCCCGCTTGGCGCGTTCTACGCGCTGTTCAACCGGGTGTCCCTCTTCCAGATGAAGGTGGATAAGAATAAGTGCGTCTCCTGCGGGAAATGCGCCAGAGCCTGCAAGATGGATGTGGATGTGACGAAAACGCCCAACCATACCGAGTGCATCCGCTGCGGAATGTGCATCCGCGCCTGTCCGACGAAAGCCGTGCGCTTCCGCTGCGGCTTTGGCGATGGGAAAGAAACTACAACAAAAATAAATACGGAGGAATCAAAATGAAGTTTCAAAAGTTTACTGCGCTGCTGCTGGCGGTCCTGCTGGTGCTGTCTTTGGCGGCGTGCGGCACAAAGGACAACGAAAAAAAAGCGGATATGAGCAGCAATGACTCTGCCATGACCGACGAGCCAAAAAATGCCGAGGAGGCGCTTGCCCTGCACAAAAAGCTGATGGAACAGGAGAACACGATTCTCTCGCAGAACACTGCGCTCTGGGAAAAGGTTTTCATGGCAGCTGATAAGGGCATGACCTTGCAGGAGGACGGAAAAAATTACGGCGAGTTCCTGCTGGATACCATCGAGGGTGCCAAAGACCAGTTCACCGACGAAGAGTATGAGATGCTGAAGGAGTCGGCCACGGAGATCAGCAATATCGAGAACAAGCTGACCGAGCTGGAAAACAAGTACCCCGAGATCATGCAGGAATCCATCGACGGCGCTATGAGCGTGCCCGCGGGCAGCGACATGACCACGCCGCCTGATGACGGCAGCATGCAGAAATTCCCCGCCTTTGAGGGCAAGGACCTGGATGGCAACACGGTGAAGAGCGACGAGCTGTTCTCCGCCAACGCCGTCACCGTGGTGAATTTCTGGTTCACCACCTGCAATCCCTGCGTGGGCGAGCTTTCCGAGCTGGACGCACTGAACAAGGAGCTTGCGAAGAAGGGCGGCGCACTCATCGGTGTCAACACCTTCACATTGGATGGCGATGAAGCGGCAATTTCCGAAGCAAAAGATGTACTGGCCAAGAAGGGCGTGACCTACCAGAATGTGTATTTCGCTTCCGACGGCGAGGCGGGAAAGTTCACTACAAACATTTTTGCCTACCCCACCACCTATGTGGTTGACCGCAACGGCAATATCGTGGGTGACCCCATCGTAGGCGCCATCACGGAAAAGAAGCAGGCGGAGACGCTGCAAAAGCTCATCGACCAGGCTCTTGCCGCCGATATGGGCTGACAAACGAATTTATCTTCTCAGAAAGGAGGGATACACCATGTATCGGAGAGTATTGCCGCTTCTGCTCACCGCGGTACTGCTGCTGAGCGGCTGCACTGCCGGGCAGAAAAATATGCCGCAGAAAACGGACGAGAAGGAAATGACCGGACAGCCCTCTGATATGTCCGGTGAAGGAAGCATGTATATGGATACCACGGAAAATGTCATATATCTGGCGGGCGGCTGCTTCTGGGGCATGGAACAGCTGATGCAGTCCATCCCCGGCGTCATCGATGCCGAGAGCGGCTATGCCAACGGCACCTGCGAGGCGGACGCCGATTACAAGACCGTCTGCAAGGGCGAGACCGGCTTTCGGGAGGCCGTGCGGGTGGAGTATGACCCCGGACAGGTGAGTCTCGACGCCCTGCTGCTGGCCTACTTCTATGTGATCGACCCCACGGTGGAGAACCGGCAGGGCAACGACCGGGGCAGCCAGTATCAGACCGGTGTCTATTACACCAACGAAAGCGCGAAGGAAACGGTGGAGCGCATCGCGGAGATCGAGCGGGGACGCAGTGAAAAGTTCTTCGTGGAGATCGGCCCACTCAAGAACTACTACCCCGCCGAGGAGTACCACCAGAACTACCTCGAAAAGAACCCGAACGGCTACTGCCACATCCCGCGCGCGGAGATGGAGCTGTTTTCCCGGCTGCGCATCGATCCGGGCGACTATCAGAAGCCCGCGGCGGAATCCATCCGGGACAAGCTGACGGCGGAACAGTACCGTGTTACGCAGGAGAGCGGCACGGAGCGCGCTTTCACAGGCGAGTTCTGGGATAAGTTTGAAAAGGGCATCTATGTGGATGTCGTCACCGGCGAGCCGCTCTTTTCCTCCACGGATAAGTACGAGAGCGGCTGCGGCTGGCCGGCTTTCACAAAGCCCATTGAAGAGCCTGCCGTGGTGGAACTGGAGGACCTGAGCCACGGCATGCGCCGCACAGAGGTCAGAAGCCGTGCCGGAGATTCTCACCTTGGTCATGTGTTCACCGGCGATCCGGAGTCCCCCAATGGCGTGCGCTACTGCATCAACAGTGCGGCCCTGCGCTTTGTGCCTTACGCAAAGATGAAAGCAGAGGGTTACGGATATCTTCTGTATCTGTTCGAGGAATGAGTTCGCAAAATACAATGATATAATAAGCAGCGGCCCAATCATTATGAACCGGGACGCTGTCGTTTATGCTCATGTCGGTTTATTCAAACAGGACGTTCAGCTTGCTGTTCAGAATCAGATCGGCATAAGCAAGCGGGTCGTTGTAGATCAGATAATCCAGCTCTGACCGCTGGAAGCGGTTATCGGCAACTTCGCTTTCAACGGCGGTGAAGTCAATGGAAATCTGGCTTCTATCGTCAAAAACCAATTCTACGCAGGCTGTGTCTATGTTGAATTGATAGGATATAAGTTTGCTCATGGTCATACCTCCAAGATGATTTTTGAGGTGAATCAGGCGGTCAATTTCCGGGTGATTATTGGCGGGAATCATATCGAAATCTGCTGCAAATCATTCAAAACAAGTCGTTGCGAACGGTTAGTACGTATAAAATAGCTGGCTACAAAACGGCTACAAAATTCGCAAGGAACCTATGTACAGCCCGAAATACGTGGATTATTTGGACAAAATGCGTATCGAGAGTGCATTTTATAACCCTAAATCAAAGCCCGAGACTTGAGTGGGAACGGGATTTTACCGTTCCTGCTCGTGTTTCTTTGAAGTTTTTTTACGCTCAGAAGTCTGCACCTGTTTTTCACGCAAGTGCTCACGAACAGATTGTACCTCCGGTTTTTCTTCCAATAATTCAGAAACATCACGCTTGCTGTCAAGCAGGATAAGCGGATCAAATTTTTCTCCATATGCCGCTTTGATCTTGGAAGTGGCAGATTGAATCTTCTCCCCCTGTAAGGCGATCCGCTGTTCGGAGAGTTCTGCTGAATCCACATCTTTTGCCTGCGCCCTTAATTCCGAGAACTGCTTTAAGGCATCTTCCAACTCAGCAGCATATTTCTCTTCCTGTTTTGTCAGCCGTTTCAAATTTTCCTCCATAGCCGCAACACTCTTTTTGACTTCGGCGATTCCAGTATCCTCATTACAATCAAATGAACTAAGGAGCATTGTCTTTTCGGATTTCAATTCTTCTAAGTCTTCTGTTAGTTCGGCAATCTGTTTTGCCAAATCATTATGAGCAACAAACTGATAAAATGGTGTCGCTTTCTTTTCTGCAAGCAGTGTTTTTCGCTTCTTGGTCTTATTTTTAATCTGCTGTACCAGTAAGGTATAACGCTCCAGATCGGGCTTCAACACATTCAGGCTTTCCGATAATTTGTGCTTTCCAAAACCGGCATAGCGGATTTGATAGCGGAAAATAACCATGTTCGCCCGTAAGGACTCCATTGCTTCCGCAAGCGCAGGAACAGATGCTTTAACTTCCTGCATCAGCTTCTTGACTGTTGCTTTCAGCTCACGGAGCAACGCATTGTCTGCCTTAATCTGACGATTCAACTCACAGCGGTCAGAAACAATACCCTTTTTCTCCAATGCTCTTGCAACCACACCCTCGTGAATGGTGGGC
>ERZ1504853.321-NODE-321-length-9314-cov-2.619937_pt1 | contig 9314 bp, 7 predicted proteins | sample MGYA00575752_ERZ1504853 | MGnify/ENA primary metagenome ERZ1504853 (study PRJEB39906, sample SAMEA3182064) | gut metagenome | biome: human; feature: gut; material: Stool; isolation source: human stools | place: Canada | collected 2013-01-28 ... | reverse complement strand
GGACGGCAACAGAATGTTTTCCTCCACGTTCAAGGTGCCCACCAGGTTAAACATATGGAAAATGAACCCTACACGGTCCCGCCGGTACACCGTCAGGGAGGCATCCGACATGGAACCGAGATCCATCCCATCCACCGTCACCGTGCCGGAATCCGGAGCCAGCAGCCCTCCCAGCACGTTCAGCAGAGTACTTTTTCCGGAGCCGCTTGCGCCCATCACGGCGACGAACTCTCCCCGGTTCACGGTAAGGCTGATATCTTTCAGCACAGTTATACTCCCGGAACCGGATTTGAAACCGCGCTTGAGATGGCTGACGGAAATGACGGGGGAACTCATGGCGGAAACGCAAGGTTAAAACGTGGTCTTCAGGCCTACTTCAAACGTGCGCGGCTCTCCCACCGTGCACTGCACGGCATGGCGGGTGGACTGCACGTACTTTTTATCGAAGATATTATACACAGCCAGCCTCAGCGTGGCATCTTTCAGCCATTTGGATTCCGGCAGGGGGATTTCCACCGTAAAGTCGAATACGCTATAGGAGGGGATGGTGTAGTTGTCCGCAATTTTTGCGCCCCGGAACGTAGCGTAGTAGGAATCCTTGCAGCGGTAGCCCAGGCCCAGCACCGTACCGTTCAGCAACCCTCCGTCAATGCGGTACTTCTGCCAGAGGGCCAGAGCATTCGGAGCAATCGTGGGATACACTTCCCCGGTGGTCCGGTTCTTGGTGCGGGTGTAGGTGTAGGAAAGATAGGAACTCCAATTCTTGGTTATTTCCCCGTTCAGGGAAAGTTCCACGCCTTCCGCCCTCTTGGAGCCGTCCGAATAGTACCGGTTGGTATATCCGTCTATGGCAACAGGCGTATTATTCTGGATGATGTCAAACCAGGAAGCGGAAAACCACACCTTATCAACCGGGCTGACCCGGAACCCGAATTCCATCTGGTCCGTACGCCAGGAATCGGTCAATTCCTTCCCGTTTTCATCCAGATACCCGAAGTTGGGGGCGGACGTACGGGCTGCATTGGCGAACAACGCTACGCGCTCGCCGAACATGCGGGTAATTCCGAAGCGGGGGCTCCATGCAAACGCATAATTATTATCCAGGCTGAAATGCGCGTCACCGCGAACGCCGGCCAGAAAACGCCACTGTCCATAACTGAGGACATCCTGCAGCAGAAAACCAGCCCTCTGCACCACGGTATCCGTCGCATTGGCGCCGGAATAATCGCGCCCTGCAGGGAAAAAAGGAGGAGGATTGTACAGGGAAAAATAGCCGTTCGTGTTTGCGGTGGCATTTGTCACCAGGCTGGAACCGTCTCCATAAGTGCTGCTCCCCGTGTAAGAAACGCCCATCAGGGCTTCATGCTTCACCTGCCCGGTCTTAAATTCCGCCAGTGCGTTGGAATAAAAATTCCAGTTGATATTCCACTCGTCGCTCCAGGCGGCTTCATATTTGGCCTTTCCGGAAGCAATCATCTGGTTGTAATAATCCGCCGTGCTGGTTCCTCTCCCAGCGGAAGAGGAAATGCCCCAGACATTATAGTCCACATCGCTGTACCCAATACCGCCGCCAATGCGGATCGTCCATATCTTTTCCAGCTTGCGTTCGAAATCCAGCATCGCCAGCAGGGATTTGGAATTAAGCCTTCCGCTCGGAGAACCGTACCAGGCGTCATACGGCCCCACAAAATGGCCGCCCAACACAGGGATGCCCATAGTCGTCGGAGAATTTTGATACTGGAAACTGGTCGTCAGCACCGTCTTGGTGCGGGAATCATGCTGCCAGCGGAAAATGGGGGACACCGTGTACTTCTGGCCTCCGTTGGCTCCGTTGCTCAGCCAGAACGGGCGTTCATACTCGGCGGCTACCACCGTACGCAGGGCAAATCCATTCGTTTCATCCCCCCTGTACCGGGTATCGTCAATCGTTGCGCGGTATTTCTGCCCGTGATGGGAAAGGCGGGCGTAAGCCGTCAACTCCGTCCGTTCCAGAAAATCAGGCTCCTTCAGGATCAGGTTGATGGAACCGCCGGCGCCGTATGCCCCGAGCGTACTGGTCTGACCGCCGGAAATGGAACCGATGGGGCCTTTGACAATCTCAATATTTTCTATCAGGGACGTATCCATGCCATACCCCATGCCTCGCGGGAGGGGCATATTGCCGATCTGAACATCACTGCCGGCAAAGCCGCGGATGGTGTACTGGTCCGCCGTACGGGACAAAAGCATGTCCCCACCCGTATTGACGGAGGAATCCATACGCAGCGCTTCCACCAGGGAATCGGACCCCTTGGAATCCATCAGGTCCCTTGTAATGACGTTTACCGTTTGCGGAACTTCCTCCGTCTTCATGTTCGTGAGAGTAGCGGAACTGACCGTTTCCGCCCGCAGGGACCTGGAACGGATGGTCATCACGCGTTCCGGCATTTCCTGCACGCCTTCCTCTGCGGCGGCGGCCTTTGTCTCGGCATAGGCAGATTGTCCGAGAACAAGCAGGCTCCCAATGGCGGCAGCACGGTGCAGGCCGCGCCCCTGGCGGCGATGGCGGGGGGTATTCATGTTGGATAAACGCATAGGGGCAAGTATAGGACGGAACAAAGAACCGTCCATTCCCGTTTGTTAACAATTTGATAACAGACCGTTCCTTTTCCTTCCGGCAAAAGCGCATCTGATGGCAGAACGGCCCCGCCCTTTCACAAACCCAACGCCTGCGCCCAGCTCTCCGCCGCAGCCTTCAGCCATTCCCGCAATGCCTCCTTATCCCCTGCGGCCAGCCAATTCCTCACTTGTCCCAGCTGGGACAGGGCTTCATCCAGACGCTCCAGAACAGCAGGGGCATTTTCCGCCAGAATTTCAGCCCACATGGACGGTTCCCCCATGGAAACGCGGGTGGTATCGCGGAAACCTCCGGCGGATACCAGCCCCAGCAGCTTTGTATCCCCACCGTCCAGAGCGCTGTGGACGCACAGGGCGGACAAAGCATGAGGTATGTGGGAAATGCGTGCCACGGAAGAATCATGATCCGCCGCTTTCATCCGGATGCAGTGGCAGCCCACACGCTCCCAGAACCGCTGGAGCAACAGCAGCACATCTTCATGCACATGCTCGTCATTCGTCAGGATGCAGGTCGCATCCCGGAAGAGGTCCCCGGAAGCATGTTCCATACCCTGCTTTTCGGAACCGGCCATGGGATGGGAGCCGATAAACGCCACGCCGGCTTTCTTCAGCACGGAGCCCACGGCCTGGTGAACACACCCCTTCACGGAACCCACATCCGTTACCAGTACTCCCGGTTTCAATAAAGGAAGCATGTCGGAAACAAGGCGGGGCATCACGCCAACCGGGGTAGCCAGCACAACCAAATCCGCCCCTGCCACCACCTCCTCCATCCGGGTGGAAGCGGTATGGGCGGCTCCGGAAGAACGGGCATATTCCAATGGTTCTTCCCTCCTGCCCCACAAGCTCACGTGCACATGCGGCAACTGCTTCCTGACGGCCAGCGCCAGGGACCCACCCAGAAGGCCGGGGCCGAGAATGGCGACGGAGGAGAAAAAAAGCTGCTTTCTGGAATATTCTCTCATGGATTTACAGGGGAATACATCAGCGCCCCGGAACATCGGCATGTTCAGGGGCGCGGCATGATCTCGTTGCGGCGGCCGCATCAGGGCACGCGGAACTTCTTAATCTCGTTGGGAAAGTTGGTGTCCCGCAATACCGTCCCGGAGGGATACGGCTTATTGGTGCTCCTGTTCAAAATCTTGATCTTCTTGGTGCGGTCATACGGGCTGACCACCACCGTGGGATCCGCCGTAGGCCACGCCACCGGTACGGAAGAAGAAGCGGGAGGTTCTACTGGCCTGGGGGCGGCAATGCCGGAACCGGCGGAACCACTCACGGGATTAGGAACGACGGGCTTGGGCACAACGGGAGCCGGAGGCGTGATATTGTTGGCCCCTCCCACCATATTGCCGATGGTCCCGGAATTGGTCCGGGCGGGGTCCGGGTTAAAACCGGAATTCTGCCCGGCCATCGGATCCAGAGAATTTTCACGCTGAATATCATTCAGCAGGCTATCGCCCTGGGCGCCCACAGCGCCGGACGGATAGACATTTTCCGTAGGATAAATGCCGATGGGGCGTTCATTCACGCGCTCCGTTTCACAGGAAGGCAGAAGAATTGCACCTGCGGCCAGCAGCACGCCTATCGTCGGGGAAGTATTCATATAATCTCTCTTCGGGTGATAGCTTTCTGCCAGCATCCTACGGTCCCGCAACCTCATGTCAACCATAAAGCCTGTTTGCCGAACCTCTTCATGACAAGGAATCTTCGGCTTCCGTCCCCGCACGCGGGCAAAGCCGCCCGAACAGACGCGCTCGCCGCATTTCTTTTAGCCATCGGCAGCGCCGGAACAGCCCTGGACGGACTCAACAAAAGGAAGAGCCGGAAAACGGCACAAAGACGGAACAACCATCACTCTTTATCAACAAGCGCTCCAACAGGTACTCCTGCCGCAGCCTTATTCGGAAGAAGCCGGAGCTCCATTCCGTTCTCCAGCGGGAAGAGACGCTTCCCTCCCGAAGATGCCGCGCCGACCTCCGGCCCTCCCCTGCCCGCCCTCTTCAAAAAACTGGAAAAAACGCTTCCCCCTCTTCCCGGGAACGCGCCTGTACGGGAACAGATTATCCTTCCCTACCCCCCATGATCTGCTACAATCCGCCCCACATGGATGACGTACAGACATCTAAGAAAAAAATGCCCTCAAAAAAGGAATGGAGGGGATTTTATTCCCTGATTCTCATTCAAGCCCAGAACGCTTTCAATGAAAAAGCCGCCCAGTTCCTGCTGATTCCGCTGGGCGTCTGGCTGGCTTCCACCAACGCCGCATACGGACCGGATTCCTGGGTCAACTCCCTCCAGTACATTCTGGCCTGCATCTTTGTTCTGCCCTATATTCTGTTCTCCCCTTTCGTCGGATGGCTGGCGGACTGCTTCTGCAAGGCCCGCATCATCCAATTCATGTCTTTCCTACAGATTCTGGTACTGGGGGCCATGCTTCTGTGCTATAAATACGAAAACATTGAAATGGCCGTTTTCTGGTTCTGCGTCTTCTCCGTCCAGGCGACCATCCTGAGCCCGGCCAAAAAGGGAGTGGTCAAGGACATGGTAGGCTCCCGGCAGCTGGGCTACGCTTCAGGGCTGATGGAGATGAGCCTCATCCTGTCCATGCTGGCGGCCCAGATAGGCATCTTCGCCTGGTTCGACATCCTGCAAGTCTCCTCCAACGACGGCTGGGAAGCAGCCGCTTTCCCCACATTCATCCTCACCTGCATCGCCGTTCCCGTAGCCATTGCGTCCCTTTACCTCCCGCGGTATCCGGCCAACCAGACCAGGAAATTCGAATGGAAGCTCTTTTACGAACATTTCGTGCAGCTCAAGTATCTCTGGAGCCAGCGGGACTTGAGGCTCAGCGAAATCGGCGTGTCCTACTTCTGGTTCCTGGCCGGCGCCCTGATGCTCATCTCCCTCCAAATCGCCCAGGAACACCCCATTGACGGCACCGGATTCAGCATGTCCGCGGCCATTCTCATGGCATGGCTCAGCGGCGGCACGGTGGTAGGCGGCGTCATCGCCTCCATCATCTGCCGTAAAAAAATTGAACTGGGGCTCATTCCCCTGGGCGCAATCGGCTTCACTATCGGGTGCATATTCATGTCCTTCTTCGCACCCGGCTCCCTCCCCAGCAACATCGGGTTCAGCATCACCGGAGCTTTCGCCGCCGCGTACCTGGTGCCGTTAAACGCCCACCTTCAGGACAACTGCGACCCCTCCAACCGCAGCACCGTCATCGCCGCCGGCAACCTGATGGACTGCCTGATGGGGCTGGTGGCCGTCGGCTTCCAGCTCATGCTCAGGAATATCTTCTCCATCCAGAACCAATTCTGGGTGCTGGCCGCCCTGGGCGTGGTCATTACCATTGTGGCCTTCCGGCTTATTCCCCGTGAATTCATCCGCATGATGGGCCTCTGGATCATGAGGATTGTCTACCGCTCCCGCATCATCCACCAGGACCGCATCCCGGAAGACGGCGGGGCCGTTATCGTCTCCAACCATGTCACCTACGGGGATGCGCTGTTCCTTTCTCTCATCTGCCCGCGCCCCATCCGATTTATCGTGGCGGAGGAATTCGTAGCCATCCGCTGGCTCGGCTGGATTCTGGAACTCTTCAACTGCCTGCCCATTTCCTCCCGTAATCCGCGGGAATCCCTGTCCAAGGCCATCCAGGCCCTGAAGGCCGGAGAAGTCATCTGCATCTTCCCGGAAGGCCAGCTCACCCGCACGGGAACCCTGTGCGCCGCGCGCCGGGGGCTGGAAATGCTGGCGAAAAAATCGCGCTGCCCCATCGTGCCCATTTACATGGACGAACTATGGGGCAGCATCTTCTCCTACTCAGGCAACCGCTTCTTCTCCAAGGCGCCTCTCCGCGTTCCCTACCGTTTCACCGCCGCCATCGGAGAGCCCATTGAGCCTGACGCCGTCAATCCCCGCATGGTCATCAACACGCTTCGGGAGCTATCCTCCACATGCCTGGAAATTGCAGCCAGCATCGGCAGGGATGCCATCCTGAACCATCTGGAGCGCATCGCCCACAAGCCGCTGGTCTTCTCTAAAAACGCGCGGCTCTCCGGGTATGAAATAGCGGAATGCCTGATGAACGATACCGTGGAAGCAGAGCATCCGGAACTCAGGAAATGGCTGTCCACCCTGCTGGACAGCACCCGCTCCCAAAGCCGCCTGTGCGACTTCTGGATGAACGCCCAGCAGCTGGAACGGGTGAACTCCCTCCAGCCCCGGGAACTGCTGCTCACCAGCATAGGACGCGAAGAAGTCCACGAAACGGTGGCCGCCGTCCTGTGGCCCATCCTCACCAGCACTCCCGTTTACCTCATCAGCGACGGGGACCACAGCATGCCGGAAGGCATCAGGCAGATAGCCGGTTCCGATTTCCTGCGCCGCAGGCTCTACAGCCTGGTTCCGAATACGCGCACGCCGTTTTATGACTTCAGCGGCTCGGGCGACCTGGTTCTCCCCAACATCGGCTGGAGGCCCTGCTTCGCCACGGACCGCGGCATTATCCTGGCCATGTCCATGAAGAGAAGCGTCTTCAAGCTGGATGACGGCACCGTGCAGCTCGGCATGCGGGCCAGGACAAGAGGGCGCCTCCTCCCCGGCTTTTACCTGAATCCCCCTCTTTCCAACGTCATCGCCGGGGCTACCCTCTCCACCCCTTATTCCCTGCCGCCCAACCTGTACCTGGACGAGTCGGGCTTCCTGGCGGAACTCCAGTCTTCCAACCATGAACAATAACTCCTCGTCAACCCGCCTTCCCATCCCGCAGTATGTAATGACGCTGGCGCACGCGGCAGCCCTGCGGTCGGAGGACCCGTACCGCAAGGTGGGAGCCGCCGCCCTGGATGCGGACAACCGCGTCATCGGCACCGCCTACAACGGACTGTATCCCGGATTCAAGGCTCAGGACACCTTCTGGGCCAGCCGGGAAGAACGCCAGAAATACATGCTGAAATCAACCTGTGCAGCCTGTTCCGGAGGGGGGAAGCCAAGGTGGTGGCATGCACTACGATGCCCTGTACCTCATGCATGCAGGCGCTGTGTGCCCATGGCGTAAAAACCATTTATTACTGTGAGCCTTATGACAAATCCGAAGCTCCTGCCATCGCCAGCCTTTACGGTGTGGAACTGATCCAGGTTACGGACTATCCTCTCAGCCGGCACTTCCCCCTTGTCCTGGACAGCTGATGCCCGGAAAATCAATTCCGGTGTACGCGGCATGTCCAACCGGCCATGGAGCGGGGAACGCCGTCAATGGCAGGGTCCAAATCAAGACCGGTTTCCGTAATGGTGCCCGAAGTAATGACGCCCGCATTCCGCCCGGCGTCGTCAAAGGCAATGTTCACATTCGCCATGGTACAGGCGGAGCTGCTGTTGGCTGCCGGAGCAATATTCAATACGCCGGCATTCTCCCCGCTATTGAACCGGTACGTATAAACCCCGTCATACACGGCTCTTGTATCCATTCTGATAACATCCACGTCCTGCCCGCTGAACTGGAGCTGGAATAAGATGCTTCCTCCCTCAAACAGGCTTACCTGCTGTCCGCTCAGGGAAGTGTTCCCGTCGTCTCCGGATTTTCCCGAACCTCCGCCGCACCCGGACAACAATCCGCACACCGTCACAGGAATCAGCAACAAGACAGGGAACAACTTTTTCATCCCCGGAAAAATGCACAATCAAAAGATATAAGTCAAGCACACTCAAGTATTATTGCATTTTTCCAACATTTTTTAACATCACAAAAAAACCGCCTGTTTTCACAGGCGGTCTCAAGAAAACACGGAAGCGGTCAGCCAACCCATTTCCAGGTAATGGGTATTTCAATATCAGGGTGCAGGCTGTGCTTGACCGGACAGCTCAGAGCAGCCTGTTCCAGCAGCTTCCTGTCCGGATAATCGGACGGAAGAGGAACGGTAATGACGACTTCCAGCTTGCCGATACGGCGGGGATCCGCATTCATGTGTTTGGCCACTTCCACCGTCATGCCTTCCAGATTAATCCCCTTACGTTCGGCAACAATACCCATGATCGTGCTCATGCAGCCGGCAAGCGCCGCTCCTACCAGGTCCGTGGGGGAAAAGGACTCGCCCTTGCCGTTGTTGTCCACGGGGGCATCCGTGGAAAGCGTGGCCCCGGAAGGTTCATGAACCATGGAACAATGGAGGCCGCCCTCGTACGTCGTTTTAGTTTTTACCATGGCCTTATTTTATACAAGGCTCCCCGCCATGCAACACACAAACATTGAATCCCCCCGTTCTTTATGGTAACCGCCTTTGCTATGAGAAACTTTTTGAAAGCAGCCGTCGGCTGCCTGGGCATGATCGCCGGGTGTTTCAGCACGGGGGAGGCCCAGGACTTCGGAGGAATGAGCTTCGGGGAAGCGGGAAACTTTGGTCCGCCCCAGACATCCGGTTCCTCCAAGGCCACTGTCACCTCCTATGGAGAAGCCTCCTTCGTCATCGTGACGGAGCTGGCGCTGCCGGACCACTGGCACGTTTACTACAAAAATCCGGGAACCGTGGGACTTCCCATGGAAGCCGCCTTCCAGCCTGTGCCCGGCTTCCGGGTGGAAGGCCCCTTCTGGCAAATCCCGGAACTGGGGAAAGGGCTTGTGGATTTTTACGGATACAGCGGGAAGGCTAAAATGGCGTTCCGGGTAACTCCGGAAAAGGATGCCCCCCCGG
>ERZ1504853.318-NODE-318-length-9407-cov-4.887404_pt1 | contig 9407 bp, 9 predicted proteins | sample MGYA00575752_ERZ1504853 | MGnify/ENA primary metagenome ERZ1504853 (study PRJEB39906, sample SAMEA3182064) | gut metagenome | biome: human; feature: gut; material: Stool; isolation source: human stools | place: Canada | collected 2013-01-28 ... | reverse complement strand
GTGTGTAAATATCTGATACCGACAGTCCAAGCTCTTCCACAGCCCTCGCGCAGAACATCGCAAGCGCTTCCACCTGCGCCTCTGTCGGCGGCTCACACCCCAGATCCACACCGCTCGGCGCGTCATAGTAGCAGCATGCGTCACGGCAGCACGCCAGCGCCACACCGATCGACCGGCTGTTCCTGTGCCACGTATGTGCCAGGCACTCCGTGAAATCCTCATGAATCACATGGCAGTACCCGTCCCGGTCAATCACTACATGATATGCCAGGCACTCCACCAGCTGGTACGGCGCCCCTGTCCAGTGGCAGTAAATCCGGTCAATCCTGCCGCGGGCAGCCTCCAGGCGCGCTCCTATTTCATCCAAAGTCATAATCCGTTTATCCATATTTTACGGAAAGAAATACTTCCTTCCCCTCATCACTTCCTTTTCAACTTCCTTACCAGCCCCGACAGCACCCCGACACCGGCATCATTCAGATTCTCCACGATACTCAGCATCTCCGACGCCGCCAGATAACTGACACACATTTCCATAAACAGGTCAGGCCGTCCCACGCTTGCCAGAAGCCGGTCTGCCGCACCGCCGCCGACGGTCAGCAGAATATAAAGCACCATCTTTCCGGCAAACTGCCGCTTCATCTGCCTGCTGGAAATCATTCCGGCCCGATGCGCCGAGGGAATCGCCATAATGCACGATACCATATCACGATCCTCTTCCCCCTTCGCCGCCAGATACTTGTGGGCAAGCGCCATCCACTTCGTCACCAGATCAATAAATACCGCCAGCGCAAATAAACTAATCAGCTCAAAGGGGAAAACCCCTTCCGCCAAAAGACCCGTCGTCACCAGCTTCACCTGCCACTCCTCCACAAGCCCCTCCGAGGCCCGTTCAAAAGCCTCCATCCACGAACCTGCGTCCATAGGCCCTCCTTTCCGTCAAAAATAAAACTCCTCACAACGAGGCCGCTCAAAGAAATACGCCCCCACTTCATCCGGCCTGATCTGCAAAATCCGCATGGAATTATAAATATCCCGCTGGGAAAAATGAAGCTGATTATTCAGCCGCAGAGACAAAGACGTCTTGCTGATCCCCAGCCTTGCCGCAAAAACAACGTCAGACCCCAGCTTCTCACGGATCCGTGCCCGAAGCCTGATATAATCAAAATGCATTCCCAATCCTCACTTTCATTTAAGAAATATCCACTTCCGTTACAAGAAATTCCTCGTTTTTGCATCTTTTATAAAATATCGTTCCTTTTTATAGAACATATGTTCTATATTAATTTAAGAATAGAACTTTCTCCCCTGTCTGTCAATAGGCGTTTCCGCAGCCCTGCGAACCCTATTTTCAAAAACGGACGGGAGAGCGTCCTATCCTAAAAAGGAAAAGCCCGAGTCCGTAACCCGGGCCCTTCCCTGCCCGTCTCCGGCGGATTATTCGCCGTCAGTCAGAACAGCCACATCAGAGCGGCGGACAGAATCAAGCGCCTTCACCTGCAGTCCGGCGATCGCCTTCCCCGCATGAAGCAGTTCTTCATCAGACGCGCTTTCCCTGATATTGTTGAAAGTCAGATTCTTCAAAGAACCGTCCGTATTTTCAACACGTACCAGAAGCCTTGTTTTTTCCACAGATTTGGAAACTGCCATCATTATCCCTCCTTTCCTTTTCAATATATTTCTCCTTATAGTTCTCTTTCAAAATTAATGAATTTCCTCTTCCGTAGTGGTCACCATGACCGCCTTAGCGAAAGAAGCCGCCCCGATGCCCTTGCCGTTTGCCAGCACCGGCATGATTTTTGCGGCCTCCGCCTGCACGGCGGACAATGCGAGCCCGTCCTTCGGATCGGCAATGCTCACAATAAGCTCCGTATTCGCGGAAGTCAGGAATTTAAGTTCCAATTTCTTAGCCATACTCTTTTCTCCTTTCTCTGTTCCCTCTCCGGAAAGGAACAGTCCTTAGCGCTGCCATTATAGTATCCCTTTCGAGTTTAAATTTGCTGAAACAGGAAAAACAATTTGAAATTTTTTTGAAATACTTTTCCCGCACTCCTTTTTCTTTACATTTTTATCCCGACAATGCAATAAAAAATACCGCTGTTAAGCGGTGCTTCTCAGTTATATTTACAGCATGTCTGCTGCCGATAAAACATGAACGCATCTATGTGATGAGGAGTAATGACTCTATTCCGCTCATAACTTCCCACTAGGCTCTTTCCATTTCCCTCACCACAGTCATAGATCCTTCACATTCATTCAGGATGACGCTTGCCGTCCGTCGTCATTCTGAACGGAGGCAAGAATGCCTTGTGGGAAAAACAGAAAACGGAACAGTGACACAGAGTGAAGAATCTATGACTTCTGATGACAGCTTACCGGCTTTCCTCACCACGGCAACAGATTCTTCGCTGGTGCTCAGAATGACGTTTAATGTTTCCCTCATTATGACGCCTTGCCGTCTGGTGTCATTCTGAGCGGGGGTAAGAATGCTGTATGAGAAAGCAGGGAAGCGGAACGATGACACAGCGGGTACAGATCCTTCACGTTCGTTCAGGATGACGTTTAACGTTCCCCTCATCATAGCAGCAGATTCTTTGCTGTGCTTAGGATAACGTCTTATCGACTCCTGTCATTCTAAACAGAGACAAGAACGCTTTGTGAGAAAAATAGAAAACGGGATAGTGACACGGAGTGAAGAATCTATTACTCCGAATGACATCTTATCATGAATTCCATTTTTATCGGCAGATAATCATAAAAGGCTGTAATAAAACATTTCTGCGTTATATCACAGCTCCTTACTCATGCTTTTTTCTGCAAATAAGAATTGGCATAACCGCATTTAACGACTATGCCATATTTCCGGAATTATAAACTTCTAACTTTTTATTTATAAAATTCTCCCGCTTTACACCGACACGTCGCGCCGGCCTGTCACTTTATAGAAAAGGAGCAGCGACAGGATGGATGTCACCGTGAGGATGGTGGCGTACGCGGAAGCGTTCCCGTAGTTGCCGCGGATGACTTCCGTGTAGATGGATACGGTGAGTGTCTGCGTGCTGTTCGTATACAGGATGATGGATGACGACAGCTCGCTGATGATGGTGACCCAGCTCATGATGGCGCCGGAAAGAACGCCGGGCATCATCATGGGAACCGTAATCTTACGGAAGGTCGTCATGTCGGAGGCGCCCAGGGAAATGGCCGCTTCTTCGATGCTGGGACTGATATTTCCCAAAATGGCAGTGGAGGAGCGGACGGTATAGGGCATTCTCCGCACCGCGAAGGAAATAATCATGATGAGTGCCGTTCCGGTAAGGATAATCGGCGATTTATTGAACGCAAAGACGAAAGCGATACCGAGGACGGAGCCGGGAATGATGAAGGGGAACATCGTAATGACGTCAAGAATGCTGTTCAGTGTATTTCTTTTCCGCACGGAAAGGTAGGCGATGAGAACGCCTAAGACGAGGACGGCAGCAATAGCGCAAAGCCCCAGGAAGTAGGTATGCCAGATGACGTCATTGTCCTTGGCAAAGAGTGTCGCGTCATAACTCTGAAGCGCGAAGCCGCCGGTAAATACCTGTCCTCCGTTTGTGGCAAGGAAAGAGGTGTACACGACGACGAACTGGGGAAGGATTGCCAGTCCCACGGTCATGTAGACGGCCAGATGGGCAAGGATATTCCGCAGACCGCTGAGTGATTCTGCCGCCATGGGTTTCAGGGCGGTCATGGCGTAGGTATTTCTTCCCGCGAGAAAACGCTGGACGAAGAACATGACGATGGTGAGCCCGATCACGATGCAGCAGATGGCTGCCGCGAAGCCGTCATCCCCCGATACTTCTCCCATGAACTGGTTGTAAATAAGGACGGGGAGTGTCTTGTACCCCTCGCCAATGAGCATGGGGGTACCGAAGTCGGCAAAGACACGCATGAAAACGAGCATGGAGCTGGCAAGGAGTGTGGGCATGACAAGCGGCACGATGATTTTCCAAATGCGCCCCATGCGGCTGCACCCCAGGCTTTCCGCCGCTTCATTCAAAGAGTTGTCCAGATTTTTCAGCGCTCCCGATACGTAAATGTAAACGAGGGGAAATGACTGGAGCGTAAAGACGAGGACAATGCCGGCAAAGCCGTACACACCGCCATAATGAAGTCCGAAGGTGTCGTTCAGGAACTGGGTGATGACGCCCTGCCGCCCGAGCATCTGTATCCACGCGTATGCCCCGATGAAAGGCGGCGACAGATAGGAGATAACGATGAGGATATTCAGGAAACTGCTTCCTTTTATTTTCACGCTCCTCATGAGGTATGCCAGCGGGAGGCCGAGAGCCGCCGATAAAATCGTGGAAACGACAGTCACTTTCAGCGAGTTTACCATCGTTCCCCAATAGAATTTTTTGGCGAAGAAATGGGCAAAATTCTGAAGCGTGAGCACCCCTGTATCCCCATGAATGACACTCCGGTACAGAATGAGGAATATGGGATACATGATGAAAAGGGCGAAAGCCGCAAGAATAACGACACTGAAAAGGTTCCAGACAGTCAGATTCTTTTTCATAGTCCTTCCTCTCTGATCAATGTTTCTTCCGTTGCCCGGCGGAAGACATTGATCCGCCCGGCTTTGACGGTGAGCGTGACGGCGCTGCCGTCGGGAAGAATATCCTGGTCTTCCTGGGTCTGGAGAATCTCCAATTCCTGCCCTCCGTCAGTGGTGATGAAGTAATGGGTGGTAAGACCGAGGAAGACGGAAGAACGGATCACGCCGCGGATCCCCTCTTTCGTGCCGGGCTCCATATCAAATTCTTCCGGGCGGACGGAAATGATGACTTCTTCTCCGTCCGCCACGCTGCCTGATAAGTTATCCATGTCTACAAGCCAGTCTTCATTTTCTTTAAAGGAAATGCTTGTCTTATCTCCTTTTTTCACGATATGTCCGTCCAGCAGGTTGGAGAGCCCGATGAAAGTCGAAACGAAAACGTTCTTCGGCCTTTTATAAATATCCGCCGGTCTGCCGATCTGGCAGATGACCCCGCCATTCATGACGGCGATACGGTCGGACACCGCCAGCGCCTCTTCCTGGTCGTGGGTGACATACACCGTGGTTATATCCACCCGGCGCTGGATCTGCTTGATGGCATTCCTCATTTCGATACGGAGTTTCGCATCCAAGTTGGACAGCGGTTCATCCATCAAAAGTACCTGCGGCCGGATGACGATCGCCCGCGCAAGGGCGACACGCTGCTGCTGCCCGCCGGAAAGCGCTGTGGGCATACGGTCTTTCAGGTGGTCGATCTTCACGATCTTGAGGATTTTATCCACCCGCTCTTCGATTTCCTTTTCAGGCACTTTCCGCATCCGCAGACCGAAAGCCACATTGTCTTTCACCGACATATGGGGGAAAATGGCGTAATTCTGGAAGACCATGCCCATATTTCTTTTATCTGTCGCCACATCGTTGATGACATTCCCGTCGACGGAAATCGTACCGCCCTCGATGGAATTGAATCCGATAATCATACGGAGCAGCGTCGTTTTACCGCAGCCCGACGGCCCTAAAAGGGTGAAAAATTCGCCCGGCATAATGTCCACGGACAGGCCGTTCACCACCACCGTATCTCCGTACTTCTTCACCACTTTGTCTATATTGATAGAAACACTCATAATAACCTCATAACCTCGCGCTTCAAGCGTCATCTATAAAAAAGGACGTCAGGCGAAATGCCCGACGCCCTCTGATGACCTGATTACTTATTACTGTCTGGAATTTTCCAGATGTTTATTCCATTCCGCCACGACTTCTTTCTTATGGGCAGCTACCCAGCCTTCGTCATAATTCTTGAACAAAGCGATTGTGTCCTGGGGTGTCATGTAGTCAGCAAGCTTCACACCCTTGCGGAGCGGACGGACGGTGAGCGTCTTTCCTGCCGCTTCCTGGATCTTCTGGGAAAGCATGAAATCGACAAATTTCTTCGCATTTTCCATATGTTTCGCGCCTTTGATGATCTGTACGGATTCGCCCGGGAAAATAGCTCCCTCTTTCGGGAATACGACTTCTACATCAGCGCCGTTCTTCACATAGGTAGCAGCCGGATCTTCCCAGGTAAGCCCTACGGTATACTCGCCGTCGGCAGCGCCTTTATGGACAGCGCCGGAACTGTTCAGAAATTTCCCGTCCACATTCTTAATAAAGTTATCCACATACGCCCAAGCTTCGGGGGACATGGGATCTCCATCCTTTCCCTTGGCGTAAAGCATCGCCATGAGCACCTGGAACGCAGAGCTGGAATTGGCGGGGTCGCCGCAGGCAATCTTGCCTTTCAGCGCCGGATTGAGAAGATCGTCAAATCCGGCAATCTTCATATCGCCCGCCAGTTTTTTATTAACGATGAAAACAGTGGGATCGGCAAATGCGGGAGAGAAATATCCTGTCTTATTTTTGGCGGCATCAATCATATTCGCATCTTCCGGAGATACATATTTCTCAAAAAGTTCTTTCTGGGAATCCAGCATCGTCTGGTCAGCCGCCCAGAGAATATCGCCCTGGGGATTGTCCTTTTCAGACGCCACACGTTTCACGAGGGGGCCCGCCCCCGCCACAATGACATTGACTTTAATCCCCGTTTCTTTTTCAAAAGCGGGAATGACAAGATTGTTTAAGCTTTCGCTGCGCGCCGTGTAAACGGTCAGCACCTTTTCCTCTGCGGGAGCGGCCTTGGCAGTATCCTTTTTATCTCCGCCGCAGCCGGAAAATACGGAACAGAGTACGGCAGCGCACGCCACCGCCAAAGCCGCTTTCTTCAATCTTTTCATGATAATCCTCCTTGCCCTTCATCGTAAGTAAACTTCCTATTTAAATAATACCATGTATATTGTATCATTATTCATTCCTATGTCTACACCTTATAAGCACAATGTATAGCTTGCCTGCAACTGTATAGGAAATACTCATAGAGTGACCGACAGGCATACCGATGTGTGCGAAAATGGGTACGCAGAAAACAGGAAATATATGCTTCCATTATTATGGCAAAATAAAAGCGCCGATTGCCGGTCAGCGCCTGTATTTCATTCGGCAGCTCCTGCCGCTGCTTTTTCCTCTTCCCCTTTGGGAAACACAAGATTCAGAAGAACCGCCACGATGAAAACCACCGCTACACAGTTCTCTGCGAATACGCTCCGCAGCAGCTCGGGAAATATGCGGAAAATCTGCGGTGTCTGCGTGAATCCCAGTCCGATGGAAAGAGACAGGGCGGCAATACTCATATTTCTCTGGGAATATCCGCAGCGGCTGATCATCTGCACACCGGACACCACGATGGAGCCGAACATCATAAGCGTACAGCCGCCAAGGACGGCTTCAGGCAGTGACGCCAGAATGACCCCCAGCGCAGGAACGAGTCCTGCCAGAACCATGATGACGGCGCCGCTGGCGATGGCTTTCCTGTTTACCACATGTGTCATGGCGATAAGCCCCACATTCTGGCTGAAAGATGTAATCGGCAAACACCCGAAGAGAGAAGACACGGCAGAAACAAACCCGTCCACGGCAATGGAGCCGGATATTTCCCTGTCTTTCGCCTCCCGATTGAACCCCATAGCGGCAAGCGCCGAGGTGTCGCCCAGCGTTTCTGTGGCAGACACCAGGAAAATAAGGAATACGGAGAAAATGGCGTCATAATGAAATTCCGGAGAATAAGGCATGAAAACCGGCAGAGACACAAGGGATACTTCCGTCAGGCGGCTCAAATCAACCATACCGTAGAAGTATGCCGTAACGTACCCCACAAAAAGCCCGAAAAGGACAGATAACTGCTTATAGAAAGATTTTGCGCGGATATTGAAAATAAGGCAGGAAACCAGGGTAACCGTTCCGACAATGAGGAACCGGGCATCACCGAACTCAGGATGGCCGAACCCGCCGCCAAAAGAATTCGCTCCGATGGGAAGCAATGAAAACCCGATGGCCGTCACGACAGTCGCCGAAACGATGGGCGGTACCAGTTTCCGCCACCATGTCGCGCCAAGGCCGAGGATCCCCTCCAGAACCCCTCCCACAAGGACAGCGCCGAGAATAGCACCGTAGCCGTATTTCAATCCGATCACACAAAAAACAGAAACAAAGGTAAAGCTGATCCCCATGATGACGGGAAGTCCGCTGCCCAAACGGAAGACGGGATACATCTGGAGCAGGGAGCCGATGCCTGCAATGATCATGGCCGCCTGCACAATAGCGCCCGCTTCTGAGGCAGGCACCTTTACCACGCCCGTTACAATAAGGATCGGCGCGATATTTGCCACAAACATGGCAAGAACGTGCTGGAGACCGAAAGGCACTGCTTTGCGGACAGATATTTTCCCATCCGCTTCATAAATCGGATCTGTATTCATTCCGGCCTCCTCAGCGAAACGTAATGACGCCTGTTTCGGCATCCATTTTTTCAATAACTGCCAGAGAGCGGACATCATATCCCGCTTCACGGAGCGCGTCGCCGCCGCCCTGGAAGCCTTTTTCGATGCAGATGCCGATGCCTTCCACGATACCATCCGCCTGTTTTACCAGATCAAGAAGCCCGCTCACGGCGCAGCCGTTGGCAAGAAAATCGTCCATGATGAGGATATGTTCGCCGGGTTTCAGATATTTCTTTGATACCACCACATGGTTTTTCCGATTATGAGTATATGACATAACCTCCGTAGCAAACATTTCCTTATCCATATTGCTTCCCGCAGATTTCTTCGCAAAAACAACAGGCACGCCGAAGTACACTGCTGTAAGACAGGCGATACCAATTCCCGACGCTTCGATCGTCAGAATCTTGTCCACTTTCCGATCCCCGAAAAGCTTTTTAAATTCCTTCCCCAGTTCACTGATAAAAGGCACATCGATTTGATGATTCAGAAAACTGTCCACCTTGAGCACATTCCCCGGACGGATCACCCCGTCGCTCAAAATTTTCTCCTGCAGTAAATTCAGCTCTGCCACCCTGATCCCCCCTCCAAAGACAATACACACCCTATAATTTATTTATTATAACACAGCTTATAGACGACAGCTGACAGCTCACAGCTAATAACTTTTATCTTATTACGGCTTCCCTCACCACGGTAATAGATCCTTCACGTTCGTTCAGGATGACGCCTGACGTTTTCCTCATTATGACGCCATTTCCTCCAATCGTCATTCTGAGCGGGAACAAGAATGCTGTTTGAGAAAGCAGGGAGACGGCTATGTGACACAGAGTGAAGAATCTATGACTCGGATGACATATTACCGCTTTCCTCACCACGGGTACAGATCCTTCACGTTCGTTCAGGATGACGTTTAACGTTCCCCTCATTATGGCAGTAGATCCTTTGCTGATGTTTCGTATGACACCTAATGGAAATCATATGCTTCGGCTTTT
>ERZ1504853.308-NODE-308-length-9734-cov-5.385887_pt1 | contig 9734 bp, 4 predicted proteins | sample MGYA00575752_ERZ1504853 | MGnify/ENA primary metagenome ERZ1504853 (study PRJEB39906, sample SAMEA3182064) | gut metagenome | biome: human; feature: gut; material: Stool; isolation source: human stools | place: Canada | collected 2013-01-28 ... | reverse complement strand
TAATTGTAATTAATCAACGTATGATTGCGATTTTGCATCCAGTAATCGGCATATTGGTCTTCCAGTCCTTGTGGGTTAATGCCTAGAAAAGAATATTGAGATAAGAACAGCGGTCCCCCTTTATCCGAACCTAAAGGAAGAGTGATGCCATAATAAGATTTTCCATTCCTGATTCCTCCATTTTTAGCCCAGCCCGCTTCATATACAACTTTATCGATAGCATGTGTTGGAGACGAAGCAGCAAGTATATAAGTAATCAGACACTCATTCCATCCTCTTATTGCCAGGTTCTTCTCAAAACCGTAATCGGGACTCCAATGCCAATATAGTACATCTTCACCATTTTTCCGGAACCAAGTCCAGTCAATAGCTTCCCAAAGACGGGTTATGTCGGCACGCAACCTGCTTTCTACTTCCGTATTTTCCTTGAAATAGGCTCGAGCGGCAAGCAAACCTTGAAATAACAAGGATGTCTCAACCAAATCGGCACCGTTGTCTTTCTCACTGAAAGGTTTGGTTGCTCCCGTTGCGCCATTTATCCAATGTGCATAAGCACCATGATAAGCCGTACATTCCTTATCAAGAAAAGTAACTATCTTCTGCACTCGTTCAACAGCTTGCTGACGGGTAATAAAGCCCCGTTCAGCAGCTACCAGCATGGCCATCACGCCAAAGCCGGTACCACCGGTAGTAACGACATCGCCCGAAGTAGTACGTTCGCGCGCCATTCCGGAATATTCATGCCCAAAGTCCCAGAAGTACTTAAAGGTCTGCTTCTGTACCAATGTCAACAAGTCCTCATCAGGGATACGCTCAAACTTGTCTGTATCATCCATTCCAGTCTTAATCATACAAACCTTGCCATTGGAAAGCAGTGTCCCGGAAGTGGATTTCACCCCCGGATTGACAATCAATTTATACGATGACAAGACTTTAAAGCCTCCCTTAGGAGTCACCGATACTTTTTTCTCTTGCAGGAACTCATAATCGCAGCTTACAGGAAGCTCCTCATGTTTCAAAGCAATATTGTTACGGGCTGAAGCCTCATCTACAGCATCCGAGAACTCCAAAACAATGGCTACATTGGGAGCAACATTCTCAAATGTCTGTTGGTTTTGTTGGTCACCCACAATGATATTCTTCAACTCGAAAGGCTGATTCACTTCAGGTTGATTATCACCACTGCACGCAACCAACAAAAGACATACTATGAAATATAATACTTTCATCCTATCATCAGATTAAAGTGTAGCTTCATTCTTTTCCAGAGTAAATACTCTGAATTTCGGTTGCCGTCAACACCTTGTCATATAAGCGGAACTGATCAAGCTGACCGGGAAAGTTCTTTGCCCAGGTTTGTGCTCCTGCACCCGAAGTAAGACTCGGAGTAGTGCTGAACTGAAATGCACCAACAGCCAAAGAAGCGCCTACATTATTAAACTTCAATTTCCCACAATCTGGCAATTCTTTGGTAAAGACACCCTCACCATTACGATAAACAGTAATGGTAGAAGTATTGCCATCATACACAAAAGCCAGATGCACCCATTCGCTACCAAAAATATCATCTATTTTTGCCTCAACCCATCTTTCATCATTCTCTTTTGCTGTCTGATTGAAGATATGAACCTTGAAAAATGCCTGAGTCTCGCTATTATTATTCTCCAAGAAGATGTCGAAGTTGCCCCAGAATTTAATAGAGTTAGGGATAGAGAACAAACCTTGCGCAGAAGTATTCTTAGTGGTTCTCATCCAGAAAGCTACAGTCAAATCACCGATAGTGGGCATGTTATTTTCCAATATAGAAGGAGTCTTGGCCAAAATGTAAGCATTCTCAGCACCTTGATAGGCCATGCCAGCGATTCCGTCTTCCGCAAACTTGGCATTACCGTTATCTGCTACCAAAAATCCCCATTCACCTTTATCCCGAATGTCCTCTTCATCAAAAGGAAGATACATCTTCAAAGGGGTAGTAGGTACTTCACCTGTACTCTCAGGGTAGTCGAAAGCAGGATGATCCATATCCTGAAAACAAGACTGCATACACAATGCAAACAGGCAAGAAGCCACAGATACTATATATTTTTTCATAAGTAGTTAGTACATTTATAGATTAATAATTGGGATTTTGAACCAATACACCATTCGACTTGTCAATTTCGTCTTGCGGAATGGGCAACAAAGCATGTCTGTCTTGATAACCGGTCTTGCCTGCCGCATGAAGTACCTCTTTAGCAATACCCCAACGAACCAAGTCGTAGAAACGGTCGAACTCCATACCTAACTCAACACGTCTTTCATGACGAATGGCCTCACGCAGTTCATTCTGGTTGTTGGTCGTCACTTCCGGTAGAATTCCGATATTATTGCCACGAGCACGAGCGCGCACCATCTCCAAATAGTTACGGGCAGAAGATAAATCACCCAATTCACAAGCAGCTTCGGAAGCCATTAATACCACATCAGCATAACGTATCAGACGAATATTTACCCAATATCCTCCCTTTGTGAATTTCAAACGCATCGCCGGGTCCGTATATGCCTTCTTGTTAAAGTATTTAGCTATAACATCAGCATTCGAAATAGGTTTCTCACCATAAGGCTTGTTAGCAGGTATGGACTCTGGATCGTCCTTGCCGTTGCGTATAAAATAAAGCAAAGTTTCGTCTTTTCTCGGATCTCCCTCTTCAAAAGCATCTGCCAATTCTTGAGTAGCGGTGTGTTGCCCCCAACCGAGATTCCACTCGCCTGCGCCACGTACACCCTGAACGGAAGCAAACTGGCTTCCTATGTCATTAGAACCTGGTTGTGATTCTGTTGCCGTACATTGCAATTCAAAAACAGATTCACTACAGTTTTCACCTTTTTCTCGGAATATGTCTTCATAAGGTGTTTTCAGATTATATAAACCGGAGTTAATCACTTCTTCAGCGGCAGCCTTCATATTCCCCCAGTCATTACGCATCATGTATGTGCGTGCATGAAGAGAACGAGCAGCTCCCCAAGTGAGACGACCTACATAAAGTTGCTCCCACGTTCTGGGCAGACTGTTTTCGGCTTCCGTAAGGTCAGAATCTATTAATTCATATATCTTTGCCACAGAAGACTTTGGAACATTTGCCTCAGCTGCATCATAAACTTTAAAGTCAATCAAAGGCACTTCACCAAAAGCGCGTACAAGGTTGAAATAACAGAAAGCACGTACAAACAAAGCTTCCCCCTTATTGACGAGGTCACCTTCTGTCAATGACGGATTTTGGCTCATCTCATCAAGCAAATCATTTACCTTATGTATCAATGAATAGTTATCATTCCAATAACTCTTAATCATCCCATTACTTGCCAAATATTCAAAGTCATCGAACATCTTGCCGGTAGCAGCTCCATCGGACAATGTACTTCCTTTCTCTGCGTCCTCAGAACGCATACCGTGGATTGCCAATGCAGTATTGCCGCTTGTCAAATGAAAACCGCGCAACTTGGCATACATATTAAAAACCTGTGTTTCATAAGTACCACCAGTCAAATCATCCTCTGTCTGTTGTCCAAGCGGTTTTCTATCAAACATATCCTCACACGAAGTTAGTGCAAAGCTTACTGCTAAAAATGCTATATAATAAAATATCTTCTTCATAGTCTGTCTCTATATAATTTTAGAAAGTCAAATTAAAACCAATCGTATAAACTGTAGGCATAGGATAGCCTCCACCATCAATACCAAACGAAATAGCACTTCCGCCCACTTCCGGAGTATATCCTCCATTACGGCTCCAGGTCTTGGGATTCTGCACATTGGTATAAAGACGCAGTGACTGTACCTTGATACGATTCAACAGTCGTTTGTCAAAGTTATACCCCAATTCGATATTACGAATTCTGAAGAAACTGCCATCTTCGATGAAATACGTGGAAGCCTCCTGATTTATTTTGTGTGAAGGGTCGAGCAAGGGCTCCCAATTGGAAGTGCCCTCTCCATGCCAACGATTCAATTGCTCTGTGCGATAATTCAGTTGTGCATAGCTACTGCTTCCCCAATTACGGTAAATTTCATTTCCATAAACACCCATCATGTCAACAGTCAGGTCCAGATTCTTCCATCCCAAATTAACATTAAAACCGTAAGTAAAATCAGGAGTTGGATTACCTATCATTGTACGGTCATTATCAGTAATTTTGCCATTACCGTCAACATCAGCAAATTTCAAGTCACCCGGTGTTACCGAGCCAACCGAGTTAATCGGAGAGAAACGGATGTCGTCTTCGTTCTGATATACACCCTCAACCTTGTAACCATAGAAATAGCCAATCGGATAACCTTCGGAAACACGTGAGGGACCACTGATAATATTATAGTCTTTGTTTACCAGTGAAAGCACCTTGTTATCAATAGTGCTCAAATTAGCACCTAATCCATATCTCCAATCTTCCCCAATCTTGTCGTTCCAAGAAGCACTAAGTTCAAAACCGCGATTGCGAATCTCACCCACATTCTGTAATCCGGGAACAGTACCTGCAATACCCGGAATGGAAGTCAACATATCTTTTGTTGTTTTGTTATAATAAACCGGAGAAAGCTGCAAACGATCATTGAACATATGCATGTCAAAACCTACTTCCCATGAATAATTACGTTCCCATCCCAAAGTAGGTGAAATCAGTTTGTTGGGGCCTTTACCCGCAATGATATTGTCACCGAACACAGCTGAACCCGAACTAACAATGGTGGCATATGCCGGATAACTGGAACCAGTATTCTGGCTACCCAACACACCCCAAGAGCCTTTCAACTTCAAGAAGTTAATTACATTCTGGTTCTGCATAAACTTCTCTTCGGTCATTACCCAACCGGCACCGAAAGAGTAAAAGTTGTCCCAAGTATTACCTGTCTTATAGAAAACAGATGAACCGTCCCTACGGAAAGAAGCATTAAGTAAATAACGATTCTTGTAGTTATACAATGCTCTGAACAAATAAGACATGGTAAATCTGTCACTCTGAGAACCGCCATTAGTTGCCGTAGATACATCGTCGATGGTAGAGAGCCACCATCTGTCCGGGTCGTCGCCCACCAAAATGCCGTAGCCCGCAAGCTGGCTGCGTCCACCACTCAAACTGGAAGACTCATTGTAATTGGTTGTAAGACCGGCAGTCAATGTCAATCCATGATTGCCAAACTGTCCGAGATAAGTCAACACATAGTCAGACTGTGCAGCAAGAGAGGTAGACTTGCTTTGGTTCACACTTTCTCTTTCAGTCAACCGTTCTTTCCCCCCCTCCACATCGGGATTATAAACATAAATCAGCGGAGAATATGAACGTCCCTGACTGGAAGCATAGTCCATAGAGAAAGTTGCTTTGAACGTAAGGTTCTTCAGAATATCTATCTCTCCGAACACATTACCTGCCACGCGATAGTTTTCAGACTTGTTGTGAGCACCGCGCAGCTCTGTTTCAATAAGAGGATTCCACACTTGTGCACGCTGGAAGTCGGGCAGCGTATGTATCAGTCCCGATTCAAGGTCATGAGTAGGAGCAATAGGAGCAGCCTTCAAAGCACCATCCACACCCTTTGCATCAGGATACTTGGCACGAACTCCATTAAGCTGAAAACCAAAACGCAGGAAATCGGTTACGCTATATTCACTGTTCAAGTTTACGGTAAACTTATTGAGCTTTTCCGTTTTAATGGAACCTTCTTCCATGACGTAACCCAAACCCAAATAAAACTTGCTCTTATCCGTTGCACCCGTAATGCTCACATTGTTATTGGTCAGAAAACCTGTCTGGAATATCTCATTCTGCCAATCAGTATTACCAGTCCATTGAGTATAATCATAAGGGTCGCTTCCTTGAGATATCAACTGCTCGTTGTACAGCATCTTAAACTCTTCGGCATTCGTCACACCTACACGGTCATAAATAACCTTCCAACCCACTGAAGAGTTGATGTTGACCATCGTCTTCCCTATTTTTGCCCTTTTAGTAGTAATGATGATTACACCATTGGCACCACGCACACCGAAAATAGCCAAAGAAGAAGGGTCTTTCAAGATTTCCATAGATTCAATATCCGCAGTGTTCAGATAATTGATATTGTCCGTGAACAGTCCATCTACCACATAAAGGGGTTTGAAACCGTTAATGGAGTTCGTACCGCGAACACGGATTTCAGGGTCTTGTCCTGCACGACCCGTATTCACCACCTGTACACCGGCAACCTTACCCTGTATGGATGCCAGTGGATTGGTAGAAGGCTTAGAGGCAATCTCGTCCGCTTTCACAGTAACGATAGAACCGGTCAAGTCGCGTTTCTTGGCACTACCATAACCAACTACAACCACCTCATCAATGAGCTGGCTGTCCTCTTCCATCTTCACATTGATAGTTGAACGCCCATTTACGGCAATCTCCTGCTCACGCATACCTATATAACTAAAAATCAAAGTAGCATTAGATGCCACATCAACAATCTGATATTTACCATTTATATCAGTAATACTACCTTTACTCTCCTGCCCTTTTACACGAACAGAAGCACCGATAACAGTTTCGCCTGTCTTGTCCGTAACGACATCCGAACTCGTAATTTTGTTCTGTGCCATCGAAGTAATGGCAAACAATAACATCACACATGTAATTAGTAGATTTTTCTTCATTTTGTATTGATTTAAAATTCTTTTGCAAACATACCGGAGAAGTTGATATATGTCAAAAAACAAGCTACCACAAGAGTACCACAGTTCACCGGAGGGGTACATCATTACTACTACTGTATAACATAAACGACAGATTATAAGGAATATAAAAGTACAATAAATATTTAGGTACTATTCATATATATAGAGCAAGAAGATAGAAAAGCAAAGGGGGCTTTTATCCTATTCTGAAGTTTTTTATCCCATATTCAAGAACGTCATACCTTTCACTGCCTCAAAGCCGACCATAAGATTTCCATAACCGATTGCCATTATACGATAGATTATATACCAAGCAAATACTGCAAAACGTTTGCAGTGAAGATGTAGACAATATGCAGCAACAATGCCATCTCAACGCAGTGGCTCGAATGCTGCATATTGCCGTCTTGAGAATCAGTTAGAGTAACTTGAACGCTGCTTTCTTTACGTCCTGGCTATTTCTGCCAATCATCACCTCAAAGTCACCGGACTCGCATACAAAATCAAGATTGTAGTTGTAGAACTTCAGCAATTCGGGAGTAATCTTGAAAGATACTTTTTTAGATTCACCGGCTTTCAGGAAAATCTTCTCAAAGCCTTTCAACTCTTTCACCGGACGGGTTACACTTCCCACAAGGTCACGAATATAAAGTTGAACCACTTCTGCACCGTCTCTCTTGCCGGTATTGGTCACAGTCACGGTAGCAGTCAGTTCGCCCTTATCCGTCATGCTAGTCTTGTCCAAAGACACGTCGCTATAAGAGAATGTGGTATAGCTCAAGCCGAAACCAAAAGGATAAAGCGGTTCATTGTCTATGTCTATATAGTTGCTGCGGAATTTCTGGAACCATGCACCGTCGGCAAGAGGGCGGCCCGTGTTCTTGTGGTTGTAGAACAAAGGAATCTGTCCCACGCTCTTCGGGAAAGTCGTAGTCAGCTTCCCACTCGGATTCACATCACCAAACAATACATCACCGATGGCAAAACCTGCCTCACTGCCCGCAAACCATACATTCAGAATGGCCGGCACGTTTTCCTGCTCCCAGTTCAGTACCAGCGGACGACCGGTAAACAGCACCAGTACCACCGGTTTTCCCGTTTTCAATAATTCCTGTAACAGTATGCGTTGGGTGTCCGTCATTTCAAGATTCGTGCGGCAACTGCTCTCTCCACTCATTTCCGAAGACTCACCGAGCGCAGCCACAATAACATCCGATTTGGCAGCCACGGCAAGAGCCTCGTCCAGCAACTCCTTGTCCGAACGATTGTCACGGTGTAAAGAACGTCCGAACATAGTGGCACGTTTCTCATATTCGGCATCACTCATCAAATTACAGCCTTTCGCAGTCAGTATTTCGGCTTTACCGCCTGCTACCGCCTTCAAACCTTCAGCCAAAGAAGTAGCATTCTTCAATACGGCAGCCACACTCCAAGTACCCGGCATATTACTGCGGCTGTCTGCCAACGGACCTACCACAGCAATAGTGCCCTTCTTGGCCAGCGGAAGCACATTACCCTCGTTCTTCAGCAACACCAAGCTCTCCGAAGCAATCTTACGCGCAACGGCACGATGCTCTTTGGTAAAGATTTGCTTCTTGGCACGCTTCACATCACAGTATTTATAAGGATTATCGAACAAGCCCAACTTGTACTTAGCTTCCAAAATACGGCGACAAGCCACATTAATTGCTTCTTCTGTCACTTTTCCTTCTGTCAATGACTTCTTGAGCGTACCAACAAATGCATCGCTCACCATATCCATATCTACACCAGCATTCAGCGCCAACGCGGCAACAGTCTGCGTATCGCCCATGCCATGGTCGGTCATTTCTGTAATTCCGGTATAATCTGTCACTACAAAACCGTCAAACCCCCACTGCTTACGCAATACATCCGTCATCAACCACTTGTTTCCAGTGGCAGGAATGCCATCGACCTCATTGAAAGAGGCCATCGCACTGCCCACACCGGCATCAACCGCCGCCTGATAGGGCAACATGTATTCATTGAACATGCGCTGATGACTCATATCTACTGTATTATAGTCACGTCCTGCCTCACCGGCACCATACAAGGCAAAATGCTTTACACAAGCCATGATTTCATCATTACGGCTCATATCCTTTCCCTGATAACCACGTACCATGGCCTGCGCAATGGCTGCTCCCAGAAACGGGTCTTCACCGTTGCCCTCGGACACACGCCCCCAACGGGCATCACGGCAAATATCCACCATCGGACTGAATGTCCAGCAAATACCGTCGGCGCTGGACTCAATGGCTGCAATACGTGCCGATTCTTCAACCGCCTTCATATCCCATGTACACGACAATCCCAAAGGAATGGGAAACACCGTTTCATATCCATGAATAACATCCATACCAAATAAGAGAGGAATACCCAAACGACTTTCTTCAACCGCCTGCTTCTGTACATCGCGGATACGTTCCACGCCTTTCAGATTGAAAAGCCCGCCCACTTCACCGGCACGAATACGTTTGGCCACATTACTACTTTTAGCCTGACCGGTCGTAATCTCACCGGTAACCGGCAGATTCAACTGACCTATTTTCTCTTCCAGGGTCATCTTCTTCATTAAATCGTCGATGAAACGATTCATATCGACCGGAGATTTCTGCGCATACGCACTAGCGGCAGTAAACACCAACAAGACTAAAAATGATTGTAACTTGAAAAGTAAATGCTTCATGTCTTTCATGCTTTTAATTTATAGAAATATTATTTTGCTGCAAATAAAAGAAAAGCATGCGACAACCTCCACATCCCGCACTACAACAAAAGTACACCCATCACTAAAAAACAAAAGAGGAAGTACAATATTAGTACTTCCTCCATTAATATTTTACTGTAAAACAGTCATTTAAAATTTATAAGGAAATCAGTCAAACTTTCTTCCGGAAGCAAATTGAATTTCTTACGTAACCGGTATCTCGCAGCATCAACCCCACGTGTAGAAATGTTGAGCAACTTCGCTATCTCCTTTGTCGGCATATTCAAGCGCTGTCTCTTATACACATCTGACGCTGCCGACGAGCG
>ERZ1504853.294-NODE-294-length-10060-cov-3.812494_pt1 | contig 10060 bp, 9 predicted proteins | sample MGYA00575752_ERZ1504853 | MGnify/ENA primary metagenome ERZ1504853 (study PRJEB39906, sample SAMEA3182064) | gut metagenome | biome: human; feature: gut; material: Stool; isolation source: human stools | place: Canada | collected 2013-01-28 ... | reverse complement strand
TTAAAAGGGAAAATGGAATGCAGCGGGGCTCCTTATCCATAAGGAGCTGGCGCACACGCAGTGCGATTGAGGATACCCGCTTGTCGTAATGACTCAAATCGTAAAAGAATATTTAGCTTGCAGCTGACAGCTCACAGCTGATGGCTTTTATCCTCATACCGGCTTTCCTCACCACGTGTACAGTTCCTTCGTGCGGTTCAGGATAACGATTAGCGTTTCCCTCATTATGACGCTCTTTCATCCAATTGTCATTCTGAACGGGGGTAAGAATGCCTTATGAGAAAAACGAAAACGGAATAGTGGCACGGAGTGAAGAATCTATTACACTGATGACATCTTACCGATTTTCCTCACCACAGAAACAGATTCTTCACATTCGTTCAGGATGGCGCCTTACCGTCTCATACAGGGATCATGGAGTTGTCCGTCAGAAGGAGCTGCTGGCGCACGTAGTGCGATTGAGGATACTCACTCGCCGTAATGACTCAAATCGTAAAAGAATATTTAGCTTATGGCTGACAGCTCACAGCTGATGGCTTTTATCTTTATAATCCCAATTCTTCATTGATAATGACGACCTCCATGTCCATGTTCCTCATCTTCTTGTAGTAGATTACAAGAGCGTTGCAGATCCGATCAGGCGCGCTGCAGTCACAGCATTTTTTGTAATTGAAGAAGGAACAGCCATTTTTATAGTGATGCCGCTCTACGTTCTTTGGGGCGGCTACATTTCTTGCCCTGAAAATAGCGTCGTCCAAAGTAGGACAGATTTTATTCACACCGATAACAAAATACACTTTCCTGTGTCCGAAGAGGGAGCCTGAAATCCGGTTTCCCGTACCGTCGATGTTTACCAGTTCGCCCGTCTCCGCTGCAGCGTTGGCGGATGTGAGGAAGACATCGGTCATGAGGCATTTCCTTGCCATGGAAAGAAATTGTTCCATCCGTTCTTTCGATGTGTAATCTTTGTTTTCAATATGCTGCACGTCATAAACTTCGTTATTCTCTGAAAGCCGTTCGTACATTTTCATGCTCTCCAGTGTCATGGAGTCGCCCATCCCCACGATTTTACCGTGTATTTCCTGTGATAAATATGCGGCCGCTTCTTCTGCCGTTTCGAAAATGGTGCAGTCGAATCGGTTTCTTTTAAAAGCCCGGCAAATTTTATCCAGATCCATGGTTCCTCCTATGCATTTCCTGTTTACATTAAATTCTTTTTCACTTCATTATAAGAAATATAAAGATTGAACTCAATATGCGTAAGGGCAGACAGGGAAATGAGTCTGCATCTGCAGGGAATTTTCTGTTTGTACACAGATAAAAAATATTTTATGGATTAAGTAAGGCTAAAATACATTTTAGAATACATATAGGGGTATATGCATTATGGGCGAATGATATGTATTGGGTGGGATGTAAGCTATAAGTTTGGTAGATATTTATATATTTTTATTGCAATATTAATATATTGTGATATAATGTGTATATTAAAAAGTGTGTAAAGTATCAATGTCGCTTTGGGGAGCAAATCAGGGGTACAGCTTAAAGGAAAATATCAGGGTATTTGAATTACCTTGTTTTGGCATGAATCAATGATTCCCCGATTCATGCTTTTATTTTGCCAACGTGGAGATGATAGGTGTGACAAACAAACAAATTGCTATGCGTCTTGGGCAGATGGTTCTCGTCCTTTTGGGAATCAGTTTTATTACATTCTGCCTGGTTATGCTGGCACCGGGAGATCCTGTCCGCCAGATGATTGCAGGGAATGAAGATATCGTGGTCAGCCAGGTGGAAATTGATGCGCTTCGCCATGAACTGGGACTGGATCAGCCGTTCCTCATGCAGTATCTGAGCTGGCTCGGACGGGTGCTTCACGGAAACTTCGGATTTTCATTTATGATGAAGAAGCCCGTGTTGGATGCGGTTCTGGAAGCTTTGCCTGCTACGGTTATTCTTGCGCTTGCTTCTTCCGTTTTTATGCTTTTGTTTGCCATTCCACTGGGAATATATACGGCAGTTAAGCAGAATACCTGGGCCGATTACATCATCCGTGGCTTTACTTTTGCGGGGGTATCTGTACCTAATTTTTGGATGGGGCTTATGCTTCTGTGGATTTTTGCTTTAAAGCTGAATCTATTTCCTATCGTTGGCGGCGATGTTTCTGTGGAAAATCTGATTCTTCCCATGGTGACGCTCGGCGTAGTCATGGCATCGAAGTATACGAGGCAGGTTCGCGCGACTGTGCTGGAAGAACTACGGCAGGACTATGTCATGGGCGCGCGGGCAAGAGGATTTTCTGAGTCTCACATCTTATGGAAGGAAGTTCTTCCCAATGCGCTTCTTCCTCTGATAACGCTTTTGGGGCTCGCTTTCGGTTCTCTTCTGGGCGGTGCGGCCGTGGTAGAAATTGTATTTTCCTGGCCGGGGCTTGGCTTCATGGTGGTACAGGCCATTACATACCGTGATTTCCAAACCGTGCAGGCGGTTGTCCTTTGGATTGCTTTCATGTACATGGTCATTAATTTGGTGGTGGATCTGTCCTACAACCACCTGGATCCCAGATTGAGAAAGGCAGGTCAATAGTCCAATGGAAAACCTGATTAAAGGATTTAAAGAAAATAAGGCCTTTCGCATTACTTCTTTGCTGGTGCTTCTCTTGATACTGATTACGGTTCTGGCCCCGGTGATAGCTCCTTATAATCCGCTGGAAGCGGTCATGCGGGATGCCAACGCGGCTCCGTCTGCAGCGCATCTTTTTGGGACGGACAAGCTGGGACGTGACGTACTGTCCCGTATCCTGTATGGGGCCAGCTATTCCCTGACGAGCGTACTTTTCCTGGTATTCCTTATTTTTGTGGTAGGTACATTCCTGGGGGTCATTGCCGGATATTTTGGCGGTATTGTGGATACGGTCATCATGCGGTTTGCGGATATGATGATTTCTTTCCCCGGCGTTATTCTTGCCATCGCTATTGCCGGTATTCTGGGAGGCAGTCTTGTGAATGCCATGATTGCCATGCTTTGTGTGACATGGACGAAGTATGCCCGCCTTTCAAGAAGTATGGTCCTGAAAATTAAGAAGCGTGATTTCGTCGATGCTGCTATTGTAAGCGGAGGCTCTGCGCCGCACATTCTTTGGACGCACATTTTGCCCAACATTCTGCCCCTGATGGTCATCACTGCGGCGGCAGATATCGGTGCTATGATGATGGAATTGGCGGGATTATCTTTCCTTGGGTTCGGCAGCCAGCCTCCGGCGCCGGAGTGGGGCCTTATGCTGAATGAAGGACGCCAGCAGCTGCAGACCGCTCCATGGCTGATGATTTTCCCGGGGCTTGCTATTTTTATAACCGTTGTCGTTTTCAATCTGTGGGGAGATTCTCTCCGGGATGTCCTGGATCCGCGCCAGGACTGATCAATATGGTTCCTATCAGAAGGGATGGCTTTTGCCGCCGTTCTGCATATGTAACAGGTTTTGCCTAATTTATATTTTGTTTTAAGAAAGGAAGCGTTAGATCCATGAAATCTATTTACAAGAAAGGCGCCGCATTGGCAGCAGCAGCTCTTATGACAGTCGCGTTTGCCGGCTGCGGCGGCGGAGACAAGTCTGCCTCCAAAGGACCGAAAGACACTTTGACCGTAGGTATTACCAACTTTGCAGACAGCCTGGAACCGACCGACAATTATTTTGGCTGGCAGGTTATGCGCTACGGCATCGGTGAATGCCTTGTCCATTTTGATTCCAAAATGAATGCGGAACCGTGGATTGCTGAAAGCTGGAAGGTATCTGATGATAAGATGTCCTGGACTTTCAAAATCAAAGATATCAAGTTTTCCAACGGTACACCGGTAACCGGCGAAGCGGTCAAAAAATCCATCGAACGTACCTTCGCAAAGTCTCCCCGCGCAAAAGCCATGTTTGAACTGGATCATATCACTGCTGATGGACAGAATGTTACTATTTATACGAAAAAACCGATAGCTACTCTTCCGGGCATGCTGGGGGATCCGCTCTTCATTATTGTTGATGTCGATTCCGATGGAAAAGTAGACTTTGCTAAGCAGGGGCCAATCGGTACCGGCCCTTACATGGTTAAATCGTTCTCCAAGGCAAAATGTGAATTGGATGCGAACCCGAATTATTATGCGGCTGTTCCGTTCAAGCACCTGGTTGTCAATACTATTGATGATCCGAATACCCGTGCCATGGCACTCCAGAAAGGCGAAATCGATATAGCGGTCAATGTGGCTGCCGGCGACTTGGCACTGTTCCAGGATAAGAATAAATTCAATATCAGTTCCATTTCTTCTATCCGCGATGTTCTTGCCCGTATGAATGTCAAGGAAGGAAAACCGCTGGCGGATAAGAGAGTCCGTCAGGCGCTGCTTCGCTCTTTGGATCGTGAAACCTATGCCAAGGTGCTGCTGAAAGATACCTTTATTGCCGGTGGTCCGATGCTTCCGCCATCCCTGGATTATGACTTCGACGGATTAATGAAGGCATATCCGGATAAATACAATGTGGAAAGCGCCAAGAAGCTGTTGGAAGAAGCAGGGTGGAAAGACAGCGACGGAGACGGCTTTGTGGATAAGGACGGCAAGAATCTGGAGCTGGACTTCATTTTCTACTCCGGCCGTGCGGAACTTCCGTTGTATGCGGAAGCCACCCAATCGGATGCGAAGAAAGTCGGCATCAAGATCAACCTGAAGAATGTAGACTATAACGTACTGGATGGCATCGGTGTCCGCGGGGAGTATGACCTCCTGATTTCCAATATCCTGACCGAACAGGCAGGGGATCCGGAAGTATTCGTCAACCAGTACTGGAAGACCAATGTAGACGGCAGCAACCCGCAGAACGGTTCCGGATACAGCAACCCTGAATATGATGCGTTGTCTGATCAGCTGGCATCTGAATTTGATCCGGCTAAGCGCAGAGATATCATCATTAAAATGGAAAAAATTGTCCAGGATGACGCTGCTACTTTGATCTTCGGCTATCCGCAGACCAATATGGTCAGCAACAAGTCTGTCCAGAATGCCAATATTTATCCGTGTGACTACTACTGGGTAACTAAGGACATTACTCCGGCTAAGTAATTTCTATAGTGAAATATGCCTTTTCTCCACTGTCATATATCCGGCAGCGGAGAAGCGGCTTTCCTTCCTCTGAAATGGGGATGGAAATTCGGTACAGACCGTTTTTGTCCGGCCGTTGCCATGCTGTATCGAATTTCTGTTTCCATTTCAATTGAATTTATTATGAGGAGATATTCCCATGCTATTACAGGTAAGAGATTTAGGAATCGCCTATGGAAAAGGTGACCCTGTGGTCCGCCATGTATCTTTCGATTTGGATGCGGGGCAGGTTCTGGCTATCGTAGGAGAGTCAGGGTCAGGGAAAACTACGGTTATCCGTGCCATCCAGCATGTCCTTCCTGGAGGGGGGCATATTGCTGAAGGACAGGTCATTCTCAATGGAGAGGATACGCAGATGCAGACAGCGGAAATGCACAGAAGCCTTTGCGGCACGGACGTGTCTATGATTTTCCAGGACAGCGGCGCCATGATGAATCCCATCCATACGATCGGAAGGCAGTATCGGGACTTTCTGGCGGTTCACGGGCTGACTGATGAAAAAGAAGCCCATGATCGGATGATCTCTATGCTGGAAATGGTCAGGCTTCCCGATCCGGAACAGGTTTTGAAAAGTTATACCTATGAATTATCCGGCGGCATGCGGCAGCGTGTCGGTATCGCCATGGCCATGTCATTCCATCCGAAACTGCTCCTGGCTGATGAGCCGACATCGGCTCTTGATGTGACGACACAGGCGACCATTGTTAAAGAAATGATGGAAGTGCGTAAAAATATGAACATTGCCATTATCATCGTTACCCACAATATGGGTGTCGCCGCTTATATGGCGGATAATATCATGGTGATGAAAAATGGCGAAGTGGTAGAATACGGGAAAGCGGAAGAAGTTATTTACCATCCAAAAACCGATTATGTAAAAATGCTTCTGGCGGCGGTTCCCAGCTTAGGAGGTAAGACAACAGCATGAAAGGCGGAGAAGAAATACTTCATATAGACAATATCTGTAAAAACTTTGACTTGGGCAGAGGAAAAGTTCTCAAAGCCTGCGACTGTGTGGATATCATTGTACATAAGGCTGAGACAGTCGGTATCGTAGGGGAATCAGGCTCGGGCAAGTCTACCGTGGCTAAGATGCTGACCCGTCTATACGATATTTCTGCAGGGAAGATTATTTTCCACGGAGAGGATATTACTCGTTTAAGTGGGGAAGAACTCCGGCAGCATCGTAAAAAAATACAAATGGTTTTCCAGGATCCTTCCACTGCTTTTAATCCGAAAATGCGTGTCCGTGATATTATCTGCGAACCGCTGAAAAATTTCGGTATGATAAAGAACAGTGAAGTTGATGCGAAAGCAAGGGAAATGCTGCGGCTGGTAGAACTTCCGGAAGAATTTTCCGACCGTTATGCCAATAATATGTCAGGTGGACAGCGGCAGCGTATCGCCATTGCAAGAGCTTTGGTACTGGAACCGGAAATCATCATTTGTGATGAAGCGACCTCGGCACTGGATATGTCCGTACAGAAAACCGTGATCGAACTCCTTACCCGGCTTCAGCGGGAAAGACAGGTAGCCTATCTTTTTATCTGTCATGATCTTGCCCTTGCCAATACATTCTGTGACAAAATCATAGTCATGCAGAAAGGGAAAGTGGTAGAAACGATTCGCGATCTGACACTGGCAAAAGACCCGTATACGAAAAAACTTCTCGCTTCTATCTTTACCATTGAAGAAGGAAAGAATAAAGTCCTGCCTGATGAACTTTTTGCCTAAATGTTATGGAAATGTGAAAGCCGGCTTTATAAAGAGCCGGTTTTTGTGTGAGTAAAATTGGTTACAGATGTATTTCCGGAGTGGAATTTGATTGTTTTACAGGTAAATGAATATATTTTTACGAATGGTAAGAGAAATAAAAGGATTTTAAGACAGTATGATGATAATTGCCGAAGGATACATAATGGGTTTATTGACAAATTATTATGAATATGCAGATAATATAAGAAATCTTCCTGTAAAAGAATTAATGCGCCGACAGGGGGAAAAAACGTTTTAAGAGGACAGATTCACAAATCGGAGATGGGAGAGTCTCTTGTTTTTTCGTTCATTTCATTTCCGCAGGCGAAACATGGGAAAGCCTTGCCGGAAATCAATGATATAGAATTTCATTTATTGGTTAGGGGAAGCTGTTTGGGAAAATCGGCTTTTCCGCAGCCGGAGGAGGAAAAGTATGAAGAAAAAGAACACGGCGCTGGCAGGGGCTTTATTGCTTGTGCTGGCAGGATGGAGTGCAGCAGATGCGGCGGAGATCTATACCTTGGATCCCGTCATTGTCACGGCGGAACGTACAGATACGAAAGAATTGAAAACGCCGGCAGCGGTGGAGATTATCACGGATAAACAGATCAGTGAAACCGGAGCCGCTAATATGCAGGAAGCGCTCAAGTTCTCCACAGGTATTATTACCAGCAGCCAGGGGCCCCGCGGTCTCTCCCAGGGGACAATGACGGCAAAGGCGGTGATCCGCGGCGTTGAAAAAGGTACGCTCGTTCTTGTGAACGGTGTTCCGATGAATCAGAGCGGCATGTACAGTCTTCAGGATATTGCTTCCAATTCCGTGGAAAAAGTAGAAATTGTCCGCGGAGGCGGTGCGGTTCTTGATGGTTCAGAAGCCAGCGGTGGTGTTATTAATATCATCACCAAAGGTACAAGGGATACCAAGGTAAAAGCGGGCTTTGGCAACTATGGACAGCAGAACTATGTAGTCAGCGCGCAGGCAGGGGATAAATTCGGGATTACTTATTCCTATGACCACATGGGGAAAGTAGATCATATTTCCCATCCTGACGGCGGCCGTCCGGCAGGGATGTATTACAATATCATCCGTGCTGAGCATAATTATGTAGACTGGCGTTACAATATCACTGATGGTCTTTATTTTACCCATGCGTACTCGGACAACAACAGCCACTATGTATACCGCTATGACGGACGCAACGGAAAGAATAAAGGACAGCCCGGCCAGGATATGATCTACAAGACCCGCGAAAACGTGGCGGGGCTTCATTATGATAAGGATGACCTGAAAGCGGATTTTTACTATCATAAGAGAGATATGTCCACCGGTAAGAGCAAAACGGAAGTAGCGCCTTACGCGAAAAGGGGGAGATATGACCCCGACAAGCGGATTTTCACAAAAACAGAAAATAATGATGAGACCATCGGATTCAATTTGTCCAACCGCTGGCATTTTGATAAGGGTTCCGTCCTTATCGGCGGTGATTTCCGCAGGGATATGGCGGACGTTGTCGATGGAAATACTTATCACTATGCGCGCAATATGTACTCTCTTTATGGACAGCTGGAATACGATTTCACCGGGGAAACAAGGGCGAACTTGAATCTTCGCCAGACCTGGGTCGCAAAAGATGATGCAGGAAATAGGTATGACAAATTTACGCCTGAATTGGTTCTTATGCATGATCTGAGTGAAGATACCATGATTTATGCCAAGGCGGGAAAGTCATTCATGATGCCGACTTTCAAACAGCTTTATGGCGGCGGCAATGTCATCGCCTCTCCGGGACTTCGTCCGCAGACAGGAACCCACTATGAAATCGGCGCAAAGAAAAATATAGGCAAGTCATCCTGGCGTCTGGCCGCATTCCACTACAAAATCAAGGACAGCCTGGAAGCAAAAGTCGGCGCAGGTGTAGTGGGAGATATCAAATATGCCAATGAAGATGTAAGAAATACCGGTATTGAATTGGAATGGACAAGAAATGAAAATGAAAACCTGTCCTACCACACGGGACTGACTTTCGGGCATCCAGAGAAGCAGGAAAGGAAGGCCGGCGGTACAACAGGGGACTGGCATGATTATTACGGCAAAGTGCAGTGGAACGGCGGCATTGTTTACCGAACCGGCAAGCTGACAAGCGCTTTTGAATTTGCTTATCTGGGGAAACGTATTCGTGACTACACGCCGTACAAATCTTTCAAGAGCCAGTTCTTCACTGACCTGAACTTTTCCTATCAGGCAAATGAAAATGCCCGTTTCTTCCTGAATATTGATAACCTGTTCAACCGGCATGACATCATTTCTTCGTCTTCCTCCACGTTCTACAACTTAGGACGCAACTTCCTGGCAGGAGTGGAATATAAATTCTGATGTGAGAATTGAGAAAGCTGTGCGTGCGCATGGCTTTTTCTTTTTGAGGAATAAGTCTATTATGAAGAAAACATTTTTTATGATTGACATATGATTATGTAAAGTAAATAATATAAGTGGTTCGCATAAAATAATAATAAGCGAAGCATTTATATTACTCACAGGGGTGATGAGAATTTCATAAAGGAATTTCCTTTATGGTACGCTCATTGCCTTTTTATTGCTTTTCATCATGCAGGATAGGCGAAACATCGGGTAGCTTTCTTCTGCTGATGATAGATACATTGTTTTTATATGTATTAGTTCACGCGAAAGGATGGGGTGCGGCAAATCATTTAGCAGTACGGGAAAAATATTATCAGAGGAGGAATGATGATGAAGAAAAATCAATTACTGGCAGGGGCGGTACTGCTGTCACTGGTGGGCTGGAGTGGAGCTGCGGCAGCAGATCAGGTTTACACGCTGAATCCTGTCGTCATTACGGCGCAGAGGATGGAAACGACAGAAATAGAAACGCCTGCGACGGAGACGGTGGTCACCGCTAAGAAGATTGAGGAGGCAGGTTATAAAAATGCTTTTGATATCATTGAAAGCCAGGTGGGCCTTACCAGTACAGGTTATGGAGACGGCGGTCAGGATTTCGGTTTCAGTTCGGGACGTACGGTTATCCGTGGTTATGACAGGGGCACTCTTGTCATGGTGGACGGCATCCCCATGAATCTGAAGAATTACAATTCTCTTGACGGGATTCCTGTCGAAATGCTTGAGAAGGTAGAAATCATCAAGGGG
>ERZ1504853.291-NODE-291-length-10160-cov-2.546363_pt1 | contig 10160 bp, 9 predicted proteins | sample MGYA00575752_ERZ1504853 | MGnify/ENA primary metagenome ERZ1504853 (study PRJEB39906, sample SAMEA3182064) | gut metagenome | biome: human; feature: gut; material: Stool; isolation source: human stools | place: Canada | collected 2013-01-28 ... | reverse complement strand
CCCCATTCTTCTCAAGCCCCATTCCAATACCGGCTCCCAGGTGATCGTGATGGGGCGGCCCGTAGGCAGCATGGACGCGCGGGAATACTTCACGGCTAAAAGGCGCTTCTGGCCGGACGTATGCAAAGCATACGATTCCCTGGCGGATGAATATGAACTCATCTGCCTGGAAGGGGCCGGAAGCCCCGGAGAAATCAATCTGAAATCAGCAGACGTGGTCAACATGAACATGGCCCGCTACGCGCGTGCCAGGGTTCTGCTCGCCGGGGACATTGACCGTGGCGGAGTGTACGCCTCCTTTCTGGGAACGTGGATGACATTCGCCCCGTGGGAAAAAGAACTGCTGGCGGGGTTCGTGGTCAACAAATTTCGAGGAGATCCGGATCTGCTGGCCCCGGCGCACAGCTACATGCGGAACCGTACGGGCAAGCCTGTGCTGGGCGTCATCCCGATGATGCGGGACATCAACATTCCGGAAGAAGACCGCGCCACGCTGCCCCCTGGCCACGGGGAGCACGGGAAACATGCGGATTGCCTGGATGTGGCCGTAGTCATGCCCGCCCACGTCTCCAACTTCACGGACTTCGCCCCTCTGGCGGCGGAGCCGGACGTCCGGCTCCGCCAGGTGCGGACACGGGAGGAATGGGGAAATCCAGACCTGGTCATTCTGCCCGGCACTAAAAGCGTGGCTGCGGACCTGGCCTCTCTCCGTTCCGCCGGGCTGGAAGAACCCATCCGCCGTCATGCCGAAAAGGGAAAGTGGCTTCTGGGCGTCTGCGGAGGGCTGCAAATGCTGGGAACGGACATTCTGGACCCGCTGCACATGGAATCCCCGGAGGAACGCACGCCAGGACTGGGGCTGCTGGAACTTTCCACCACCTTCTCCTCAGCCAAAACCCTGATCAACGTGCGCCGGGCAAGCACGCCGCTGCCCGTTCCCGCCGCAGGTTATGAAATCCACCATGGCGTCACCATCCATCAAGAATCCACCACCCCCGTCATGTTCCGGGAAGACGGCTCCCCCTGCGGCTACGGCAAAGGCCGTATCTGGGCCACGTATCTGCACGGCATGCTGGACGGAGACCAATTCCGCCGCGCATTCATCAACATGGTCAGGAAAGATTCAGGGCTGAAAGCCAACCCAGCCCTGCACACCGCCTATGACCTGGACGGAGCGCTGGACCGCCTGGCGGACGTGGTCCGGAAACATCTGGACCTGAAAACCATTTACCGAGCTCTCCAACTGAAACGCTGACCCATGTTCCCGTGCCCGTTCATCCTGCCTGCGGCCTTCCTGCTGGATATTCTGGCGGGAGAACCGCCCAACAGGTTCCATCCCGTCTGTTTGATCGGCCGGTGCGCGCACCGCATGGAAACACTGGCGAGGCAAAGGTGGGGAGGAACTTTTCATGCGGGAATGGCGGCAGCGCTGGCAACCTGCATTGCCGCATGGTTCGGCTGCGCAGCGCTCTTCCTTCCCTTTTCCTTGTTACCCTCCCCCTGGGCCCCCTGGATTCCGTCCGTTCTGGTCATTTACATCTGCATGGCCCCGCGCAGCCTGGCCGAGCATGCCCGGAAGGTGGAAAATGCCCTGCGCAGCGGGAACGCCGGAGAGGCCCGGCACTCCGTCTCCATGATCGTGGGACGGGATACGGAACGGATGGACGGCCACGGCATCGCCAGAGCGGCTATTGAAAGCGTGGCGGAGAACTTGACGGATGGCGTTTTTTCCACCCTGTTCTGGGCATCAGCAGGCTGCCTGGCAGGAGGCTCCTCCGGGGCGGCTTCCGCCGCGCTGGCGCATCGTGTTTTCAACATCCTGGATGCCATGTGGGGGAAAAAAAATGACCGGTACAGACACTTCGGCACCTTTGCCGCACGCACGGATGACGCGCTCAACTTCATCCCCGCACGCCTTATTTTACCATGTATTTCCTTTTCCGCCCTGATGGTGAAAGGAACCTCCGCCCGGAGGGCGCTCACCATGGGATGGGCCTTCCGGAATGCCCACGCCAGCCCCAATTCCGCATGGAGCGAAGCGGCCTTCGCTGGAGCGCTGGGCCTCCGTCTCGGGGGTCCGGTCTCTTACAAGGGAATTCCTGCAAACTACCCCTGGATAGGAACAGGGAGAACCAAAGCCTCCGCCAGCGACCTGGCCCTGGCCATTCGGCTCATGTGGACGACTGCCGTCACGGGTACGCTGGCGTTCACTCTCCTTCTTCTCTTCATCCCCCGCCTCTGACCATCATGAACAAACTGCATATCCCCCCGCTGGACGAACAGGCCGCAAAAGCGGCCCTGGAACATCAGAAAATTCTGGCCAAGCCTCCCCTTGCCCTGGGGAAACTGGAACCCGTGGCCATCCGTATTGCCGCCATGACCGGCAATCCCGCGCCGCGCCTGAAGGACAAAGCCGTGGTCCTGTTCGCCGCGGACCACCACATTGCCGACCACGGCCTCAGCCTGACATCCACGGACGTCACCTACATCCAGACCCGCAACTTCCTTCAGGGCGGAGGCACCATCAACGCCTTTACGCGCAACGCGGGAGCACGCCTTTCCGTAGTGGACGTGGGCGTCAATTACGACTTCGGCGATCTGCCGGGGCTGGTCAAAAGAAAAGTCATGCACGGCGCCAACGACTTCAGCAAGGAGCCGGCCATGACGCGGGAACAGGCCCTGGAATGCCTGCAAGTGGGCATTGACATGGCCCGTGAAGAAAAAAACAAAGGGCTGGACATTGTGGCTGCCGGAGAAATGGGCATTGGCAATACCACCCCCTCTTCCGCCATCGTGGCCGTGCTCACGGGCACCCCTGTGGAAACCGTGACGGGACGCGGTTCCGGTGTCAGAGGAGAAGTAATCCGCAAAAAAATAAAACTCATCGAACAGGGAATCACCCTGAACAAGCCAGACCCTTCCGATGCCATCGACGTGCTGGCGAAGGTGGGAGGACCGGAAATAGGAGCCATGGCCGGACTGATGCTGGGGGCGGCCTCCCTGCGCGTTCCCATCGTCATTGACGGCTTCATTGCCGGGGCGGCCGCAGCCATCGCCCAGGGCATTCGCCCGGAAGCGGCGCAATACTTCATCGGCTCCCACAACTCCGCGGAACCGGGGCATAAGCTCATTATGGACCACATCGGCGTCACCATGTACATGGACCTGGGCCTCTGCCTGGGAGAAGGCACGGGGGCCGCCCTGTTCTTTCCCCTGCTGGACGCCGCCACGCGCGTACTTTCTGAAATGAAAACCCTGCCGGAACTGGACATCACCGTTCCGCGCTGACCCTTTCTTCCCTGTATCCATGGCTGTCATCACTACCATCCGCTCCGCCTTCGGCTTCCTGACCCGGCTGCCCGTTGGGCCGTGGCCGCTGCAAAATGACCTGAACGGAATTTCCGCCTGGCTACCGCTGGTTGGCCTCGTGGTGGGGGGGCTTGCGGGCGGCCTGACATGGACGGCAACCCTGCTCTTCCCCCCCCTGGTCTGCGGCATTATCGGCTGTGCCTGCTGGGTAGCCGTCACGGGCGGCCTGCACCTGGACGGAGTAGCGGACTGCGGAGACGGGCTTCCCATTGAAGTATCCCGGGAACGCAGGCTGGAAATCATGAAAGACTCCCGTCTGGGAACCTTCGGCGGCACGGCCCTGTTTTTCAACCTGGCATTCAAGGGAGCCGCCCTGGCGACTCTGGCGGCCCACGGCACCTGGGAACTTCTGCTCACGGCGTGCGCTCTGGCAGGATTGCTTGCCCGCAGCCAGATATTCATCGCCATGCGCTTTCCGGGCGCACGCCCCGGCGGCATGGGGGAAGCGTTCAAGCAGGGAACGCGCCCCGGGCACGCCCTGGCTGCTGCAGCCGTCACCCTGGCTGCCTGCGCTCTGGCAGGATGGAACGGGCTGTACGCCCTGCTCTCCGCCCTGGCCGGCTCCATGGGCCTGCTTCTATACGCGCGCCGCCGCCTGGGCGGCGTTACCGGGGATGTATTCGGCTGTACCGTGGAATGTACGGAATGGCTCGTCCTGCTCACCTTCTGCACTTTATGAAAACTCCACACAAATGCCGCGTTCCAGGCCTCAACATCGGATGCGCCTCCTTTATCATCCCGGACTACTACGTGCCCGCCATCAGGGAATGCGTCCATTACGCGGATGATGTCGCTCTGCTCCTGCTGGAAGCCGGAGAATGCGGAAAGGAACTCATTACCCCTGCGGAAATACGGGAACTGGCCGGAATCGCTGCAGATGCCGGGGTTACCTGGAACGTCCACCTGCCCACGGACGGCGGCTTCGCCACGGAAGAATCAAACCGCCGTTATACGGAAAACATCATTCGCGCCATTGACCTGACACGGGAACTGGAACCCCACACCTGGGTCATGCATGTGGTCACGGACCATATTCCCGGTCCTGATATGCGCCCCCATCTTACGGAATGCGAAACGGAACGAATCCTCCGGAGTCTGGAACAAATCACGCCCCACCTCCCCGCACCGGAATGCCTGGCCCTGGAAAATTTGGAACGCCATCCGACCGACTATCTGGACAAACTGGTAGCTGCTACACCCCATTCACGTTGCTTTGACATAGGCCATGTCTGGAAAGAAGGCTTGCGGCCGGAAAAACTTCTGCCGCTCTGGCTGCCGGACATACGCATGTGCCACCTGCACGGGCTGGAAAAACGGGACCACAAATCCCTGCACCACATGCCTGCCGCTACTCTGGACGCCATTCTGCACCCCATGTGGGACCTCCATTTCTCCCCTCTTATTACGCTGGAAGTCTTCAGCCTGGATGACTTCCTGAACTCCCACCAGGCTATGCTGGAATCCCATGAACGTTACATCACCAAACACTGACGCCAATACCGCACGCATGGCGCTCGTCCTGGGCGGCATCAGAAGCGGCAAAAGCCAATACGCTGAACAAATAGCCGCCGGATTCGGGGAAAAAATCCTGTATGTCGCCACGGCGGAAGTCTGGCCCGGGGCCGGCTCCATGGAATACCGCGTGCGCAAGCACCGGGAACGCCGTCCTGAAAGCTGGCTCACGCTGGAATGTCCCCGTCATGTAGCTTCTGCCGTCGGGGAATCCGGCTTGCTGGACCAGGTGGACGGCGTCATTCTGGAATGCGTCACCTTGCTCGCCTCCAATACCCTGTACGCCCAGAAGGACCCCACGGACTACGAGCCGTTCCAGGAAGCGCTGATTGAGGAAATAGAAGCTTTGAAAAAGCTCATCCGCCAATCCCCCGTGCCATGGGTGCTTGTTTCTTCTGAAACCGGCATGGGCATCAGCCAGTCAGATGCGGAAACGCGACACTACTGCGACGGGCTGGGCATTGCCAACCAACTCCTTGCCAAAAGCGCGGATGAAGTCTACTTCATGGTGGCGGGACTGCCCCTGACCGTGAAAAAAGGCTGAAACGCCCGGAGAGAGGTTCTCCTGTTAGTCAGGAAAAGAAAACGCCGGAGATTAAGCGTACCATCCCCCCTTGTGCCATGTTGGTTCCGCTTTCATCATCCATGAAAAGCTCTTCCGGGAAGTTCGCGGCACAGGCGGGGAATAAAAAGGAAATCCGGTGTTCGGCCGGGACACCATACCTCAATCGTCAACGCTGGTCTGAACCGAACCATCTCTAGAGTTTGGGAGCCGAAACCTTCTACCGCCTGGAACAGAAGGAACACATGGTCAACCAAAGCGTTAACGCTACCGTGCATTGCTCATTCCAAACATTTATTTCCATCCGGAAACATGACGGAGGGAATCCACAGAAAAATCCCTCCGTTTTTTCAGCAGCTCACCATATTCCACAGGAAATTCTTGACTCTCCGGCCCTCTTGCCTCTTAATTCTTTCGCTTCACGTGCCGTCGTGGCGGAATGGTAGACGCGCTCGACTCAAAATCGAGTTCCAAAAGAGTGTGGGTTCGAGTCCCACCGGCGGTACCAATCAATAAACCCTGGGAGCTAAACGCTCCCAGGGTTTTCTATTATCAGTCGATAACGCTTCATTTCTCAAAGAGACTTCCCCGTAGTAATTTCAGGAAGGAATGAGACGGACTTCCGCACCCAGTCCGCGTCAGACAATGATCTGGCGGTGAAGTCCCGCTCCCCGTAAAGGTTCGAAAAACCATGGACAAACAACCTTTTGACCGGATTGCTCATGAGCGCTGCGCTTAATCGCGGGCGATCAGAAAAAAGAAATGGTTCATACCGCTTTTTCCACCGTCGGATTTTTTAAATCAGCATTTACTCCCGGCCTTATGCCGCTGCGGGCAGACAATCCCGGAGCGGCTGCTTTAAAAGTTTGTGTCACCAGGGCGTGTTCGTCTGATACCTCTATTGTATCAGTGGGAGCTATAAAAAAATATTGTCCGGGGTTTTCCGTTTCCAGGATAACCAGAGAAGAAGCGTCGCTAAGAAGCGCATGGATAGTACACGCAGCCGTACAAGTCAGCGCATAGGATGCGCCCGGTATGGTATTCACTTTCATCAAGCAGATTTAGTGCCGGAAACGGGAGAAAAGTCATCCATGCTGATACGTGCACATTTCCTGCCGGAAATATGGAGGAAAGTGAGAAAAGGGAGGTAATAAATGGCCCTGTCTAACAAAATACGCAATAAAATATTTATCTTAAATGAATTAAAAATAATTACAAACCACCTGAAGCCGTACCGCTCAGGAATGTAATGCATTGATAACACTATATCATTTATACATTATCCGCCCACTTTACCTCATCAAAAAAAGACCAGTAGCTTAAATCCTAAAACGATTTACAGAATATCAACAACTTGCAACAACACCAGATCTCCTTTCGGATTCTGCGGGCCAGGCAATCCCTACAATTGGCTCGAATTCACGCAATGCGATACGTATATACAAGAGTATGACTTCGTTGCCAGCTTCTTCATTGGTTGAAACAGTAGCCAATAAAATCAAACAGATGATTCTCAGCGGCAGCCTGGTCAATATCCTGCCCGGAGAAAGAGAACTCGGGCACAGGTTATCCGTAGGCAGGGAAACCATCAGAAAGGCCCTGGCCCTTCTGGAAAGGGATGCATGGATTGCCCCCCCACGCATCAAGGTTCCGCGGCGCATCCTGAAAACTACGGAAGAAGAAACGGTTAAAAATATCTTTTGCCATCCGGTTCAGGAAAAAAAAGAAATTCTCGGGTTTCTGACGCCCCAGCCCCTCAAAAGGCTGGCTCAAAGCGTATTGGCGGAAATATATACCATCTCCAAAATTCTGGAGGAAGACGGCATCAGCGTCCGTATCTTTGAAGCTCCCTGGATCTTAGGCAACAATCCGGACAAGAGGCTTGCCAAGCTGGTTACCAAATCCGAATGCGTCTGCTGGATACTTCACCGTTCCTCGGAGCAAACCCAGCTCTGGTTCAAGACGCACCGCATCCCCTGCATTGTGCGCGGCACCTCCTACCAGAGCAGCAACCTTCCCTATCTGGACCGCCACTGGGCGGCCACCACGCATCATGCGGCGCAGCATCTTTGGAACAAGGGGCATCGAACGGTAGGCCTGTGCCTGCCTCCTGATCCGTTGAAGGGCCACCAGCTCATGCAAAAAGGTTTTTTCAGCTTTGCGGAACAGGGATGGAATCCCATCCTGGTACCCACCCCGTTTGAAACGCCGCTCTTCTTTGAATATCTGGCCAAAGCGTTTAAAAAACATCCGGATATGTCCGCCCTGGTAGCCACACGGGGCAACCAGATCGTTCCCATTCTTTCCTGGGTGGAAGCCCGTTCGCTGAGCATTCCGGATCAGCTCAGCCTGGTCAGCCTGACGTATGAACCCTTCATGGAACGCCTGCTGCCCACGATCACCTATTATGAAGAGAACCAGACAAAAACGGTTCACAAGCTCATACGGATGCTCCGCTCCCTGACAGCCGGGAAAAATATCAAGAGCATTTCCGTCATTCCGGAAATATACCCCGGCCAATCCGTTTCCCTGCACGCACCTTCCGCATAATGCCTTTTTCCGGAAAGGAAAGAATCAAGGGAACAAGAGCACCAACAGTAAAATATCCTGGCAGCAGGCAAAGAAGAATTCCTCCAGAAGACTGAATCTTCTTTCCGGAAACGTATCAGGGATATCCCCGCCATGATTGTTTCCGTACTTCCACGCTCTGCACGTTTTTTCCTCTTTTCATGGCTGCTTTGCTCCCCTGACGGTCTTTCCGGCGCCACCCCTGCATGCGGATGAAATCAACGTGATCCTTATCGGCGGCCAGTCAAACGCCACAGGGCAAGGATATGTCAACAACATTCCTCCCTGCTTCAAGACGGATAAACGGATTCTTCTGTACTATTCCGGCTCCCTCAAAGGGACAGGACCGGCAGAACGGCTTGTTCCCTTGAGCCCGGCATCCGAATCCCCCGACCGTTTTGGCGTGGAACTAAGCCTGGGAACAGCGTTGCAGAAAAAATTCCCGCAAAAAAATGGGCCATCATCAAACACGCCCGGAGCGGAAGCAACCTTTTCTGGCAATGGAACCCAGGAAAAACTTCTCAGGATAAGCAGGGGGAAGAATACGTCAAACTGATCCGTACCGTCCGCAACGGAATGGAAGCCCTGAAAAAACAGGGACATGCTCCTGTCCTGAAAGCCATGGTGTGGCAACAGGGGGAAGGAGACGCAAAGGACATTGCCGGCATCAAAAACGCTCTGTCTTACGGCGCCAACCTGAACAACCTGATTAAACGCATCAGAGCGGATCTGGAAGCCCCCGGTCTGGCCTTTATCTACGGCAGCGTTCTTCCCGTGCCCGCTCCGGCCCGTTTTCCGGGCAGGGAAGAAGTGCGGCAGGGGCAAAAGGATGTGGCGGAAGAATCCCGTACCTCCCTCTCCGTCAACAATGCGGTTTATGTCCCCGCAGACGATCTCCAGCTGCGCAGCGTGGACTTCCGCACCCCCTATCCCACGGATACCGTCCATCTGGGCACGCATGGAATTCTGGCCCTGGGAGAACGCTTTGCCTCCGCACTGAAAAAGCTCTGGAGACAAAAAAACTGACACCCCGGCTCTTTTTTCTTCCCCACTTTCTCCAGCCCCGCCAGCCCCATCCGGAAAACCAATAATGTTTGACATCCCTCCGGGCTGCGGATAGGTTTGACTATCATTTCATTTCCTGCCTCCAACGCCGTTGAAAGGGGGCGCAACACAACTCTCTCATCCATTATTGCCCATGAACCCATTGAAAGGAGCATGCATCATCGGCCAGTCCGGTGGCCCCACCGCCGTCATCAACGCCAGTGCGCTGGGAGCCATTCAGTCCGCCCTGCAAAGCGAACAGGTCACGCGCGTGCTGGGAGCCGCCAACGGGATTGAGGGAGTGCTCAAAGAACGCCTGTTCGATATGGCTCCGGAAGACCCCGGAGAATTGGAATTGCTCAAATATACCCCGGCATCTGCCCTGGGTTCCTGCCGCTAAAAGATGGCAGCCCCATCCGTGGATGATACGGATTACCGCCGTCTGCTGGAAATATTCCGAAAATACGACGTACGCTACTTTTTCTACAACGGGGGCAACGATTCCATGGATACCTGCAACAAGATATCCAAATTCATGCAGCAATCCGGTTATGAATGCCGCGTCATCGGAATCCCCAAAACCATTGACAATGACCTTCACGGCACGGACCACTGCCCCGGCTTCGGCTCCGCCGCCAAATTTATCGCTACCTCCTGCATGGAAGTTCACCAGGACCTCCGCGTGTACGACAAGGGACGCGTCACCATTGTGGAAATCATGGGCCGCCACGCCGGCTGGCTGGCCGGATCCGCAGCCCTGGCCACGTATGCGGGAGCAGGTCCGGACTTGGTTTACCTTCCGGAAGTTCCCTTCCGCATGGAGGAATTCTGGCAGGATGTGGACCGGATTTACAGGCAGAACGGCAGCTGCATGGTCGCCGTCTCGGAAGGCGTGCAATATGCAGACGGCCGCTTTGTTGCGGAATCCGGAGACAGGGACGTCTTCGGCCATACGCAGCTGGGAGGCCTGGGAGCCATGCTTGCGGAATCCGTCAAGCGGCAAACCGGGGCCAAAGTCAGAAGCATTGAACTCTCACTCCTCCAGCGCTGCGCCTCCCATGTCGCCTCCAAAACGGATATCGATGAAGCGTATATGGCGGGAAAA
>ERZ1504853.285-NODE-285-length-10387-cov-2.845335_pt1 | contig 10387 bp, 9 predicted proteins | sample MGYA00575752_ERZ1504853 | MGnify/ENA primary metagenome ERZ1504853 (study PRJEB39906, sample SAMEA3182064) | gut metagenome | biome: human; feature: gut; material: Stool; isolation source: human stools | place: Canada | collected 2013-01-28 ... | reverse complement strand
CGGGCGCAAAGCGCACGGAAACCGGCTGGGCCGACGGTGTATTCCTGCCCCACGCGGGGCGAAAAGACTTTTTCGACACGCTGAAGGAGGAGCGCGGATGGCGAGTATTTTGATCCACACGGCGGATGAGTCTGTCACGCTGACGGCCCAGACGGTAAAGCGTCTGCTGGACCGGGGCGACGGCGACGCAGCGCTCCTATATCTGGCGCTTCTGCGGCATCACGGCACGGTGCAGCCCCGGTCTTTGGCGGGAGAGCTGCGATGGGAAAAGAGCCGCATCGAGGCGGCGGAGCAAGCCCTGCGGGACCTGCGGCTGTTGGCGCCCGCAGCGGAGGAGATCCCGGAGCCTGCTGATGAAAAGCCCAGCTACCAGCGGGATGACATTGCCCGGCGGCTGGAGAGCAGCGAGGAATTCCGTCTGCTGACGGCGGAGGTGGAAAAAAAGCTGGGGAAGCGGCTCACCACGCCGGATGTGGGTGTTCTGCTGGGACTGAACGATTATCTGGGTCTGCCGGCGGACGTGATCTTCCTGCTGGTGAATCACTGCGTGGAGCGGGTCACCCGGAAGTACGGAGAGGGGCGGCGGCCGACCCTGCGGCAGATCGAGAAGGAGGGCTACGCCTGGGCCAGACGGGGCATCGACACCCAGAGGGCCGCAGTGGAGTACCTGAAAAAGTACGCGGAGCGTCAGGGGGCCATCCCGCCGTATATGCGGGCGCTGGGCCTGGGAGACCGGCTGCCGGTGGCATCGGAGGAGAAGTATCTGAACGCGTGGCAGGAGATGGGCTTTCCGCCGGAGGCGGTGGCTCTGGCCTATGACAAGACGGTGCTCAAGTGCCACGAGCTGAAGTGGCCCTACTGCAACGGTATTTTAAAGCGTTGGCACGAGGCGGGCTTACATACCCCGGAGGAGATCGAACGGGCGGACAAGCCCCCGGCGAAGCAGCCGACACAGTCGGCGGGCGACGCCTGGAAATATGTGTAAGGAGGGAGCGGGGACATGGCATATGACGGACGGCTGCTGCGTTTGGCGCAGGAGCGGTATGAAGCGGATCGGAGCGCACGGGAAGCGGATCTGGCGGAGCAGCGGGAACAGCTCTATGCCCGCAGACCCCGGCTGCGGGAAATTCAGGATCAGCTGCGCCGCACGGCCAGCCGGGTGATGGCCGCCGCTCTGCGGCGGGGAGAGGACCCGCTGCCGGAGATCCAGCGCCTGCGGGAAGAAAACCTCAGCTTGCAGGCAGAACGGCAGATGCTGTTGGCGGAGCTGGGCCTGCCGGACAACGCGCTGGAGGATACGCCCCTCTGCCCCTTCTGCAATGACACGGGCTACCGGGGCGGCGAGATGTGTCGCTGCCTGAAAACCTACTATGTGGAGGAGCAGCGCAAGGAGCTTTCCAAGCTGCTGGATCTGGGCAGCCAGAGCTTTGACACCTTTGACACCGACTGGTATTCCGACCAGCGGGCACCGGGAAAAACCAAGTCTGCCCGGGAGCACATGGAGTGGGTGTATGACACCTGCGTGGAATATGCCCACAATTTTGGAAAAAAACCGGCCAACCTGCTGTTGTTCGGCCGTCCGGGGCTGGGAAAGACCCACCTGTCCGCCGCCATTGCCAGAGAGGTCAGCGGCAAGGGCTTCTCCGTGGTATATGACACGGCGGGGCACATTTTTGAGCGGTTCGAGGCGCAGAAATTTGGCCGGGATGAGGCAGAGCGGGACGTGGAGCGGGTGCTGAACTGCGATCTGCTGATCCTGGACGACCTGGGGACGGAGATGGTGACCACCTTCGTCCAGAGCGCGCTGTATCAGATCATCAATGGCCGCCTGCTGGAAAAGAAGTCCACAATCGTCAGCACCAACCTGATGCCGGAGGCCATCGCACAACGGTATTCCGGACAGATCGCCTCCCGGATCGAGGGAGAGTATCAGCTTCTGCCCTTTGTGGGCGAGGACATCCGGGTCTTAAAAAAGAAGCGGGGCCTGTAAGGCTGCTTCCGTATAAGCACGTATAAGCATAAGAACCCCCCGCCCATACTGATGTATGGGCGGGGGGTTGCGGTTTTGATCTTAAAAACGGATGGGGATGGCTGCTTTGCAACGAACAAGCTGTGGGGCGCTTCTGTTACGGTTCTGCCGGGATCTCCGGTTCGACAGGAAGGTCAGGGGACGCGGCAGGTTCCGCAGGGACTGTTGGCTCCATAGGAACAGGGGTATCCGACGGAGTGTCCGGTGTGACGGCGGGGATCTCCGCTGTTCCGCTGCCGGGCTGGGCGGCGGGGGCCTGTAAGATCACCTTGTTGCGGACCTTGTAGTTGCTGGACGCTTCAAAATGGCTGTCGATCACCTTGCCGTCCTTGTCATAAATGGTCTGATAGGAGTTGACCTTGTATCCGGTATAGGGTGTTACCTTCACCACATCCGGGGAGCCGGGAGCCATGGTGGGGTCCTCCTGATAGATGGTTTCCCAGGGGGTCTTCGAGAGGACCTCGTTGCTCATTTTTACATAGGTGCCGTCCACATTGGTGCCCAGAATCTGAACGGTGAGATAGCCCTTTTCATATTTGGTGACGATTTTCACGGGATACAGGGTGTTGTTGGTGAACTTATAGTCGGGGCCGCCCCAGGACACCGTGGCATCCATGCCCCAGGCGATGTAAGCGGGGACATAGCGGTGGGCGTACCGCTCCGTGATCTCCAGATTGCTCATGAGACAGGCCAGATACAGGGTGGAGGAGGTCTGGCAGATGCCGCCGCCGATCTCGTCCACGGTTTCACCCTTGACATAGGCGGGGGCGGGCTTGAAGCCCCGGTCCGCCGTCCGTTTGCCGACGGATTCGTTGTAGGAGAAGGTTTCTCCGCTGTTGAGAACAAGGCCGTTGATAATCTGAGCGGAGAGCTTAACGTTGCCAATCCGCCCGGCGGAGCCGGAGACATGGGTCTTGGCCTCGCCCAGCACGTCCCGGAACAGGACGGCCTTCAAATCGGCGGCGGTGACCTCCGGTTGCTGAATATCAGCCTTCACAGTCAGCGTTTCGCCGGGAGCGGCCTCGTCCATGGCCTTCTGAACGGCGGCGATGTCAAAATCGGCCCCCAGCTGCTCCGGTACGATGGAGTCCGTAGCGGAGTCATAGGAGGCGTTTCGCACCTCGCCGTGGAGCTGGTCGTGGAGCTGCTGGGCGGTGAGGGTCTTGGCGGGGACAGTCTGGAAGGAGATGGGAACCTGATAGCCGCTCAGACTGTAATCGGAAATATTTGCCAGAAGGAGACGGAGGTCTTGCGGTGTTCGGCCGTCCCGCGCCTTGGTGATGTGGACAGACTGCCCCTCCACAGCGCCGGAGGCGTCAAGGGGTGCTTCGGAAAGCTGCTCCGTCAGACGGGATACGGTTTTGGAAAAGACGGCTTGGTCCATGTCCGGCCAATGGGCGCCGCCGGGCCAGCGACCGGTGACGGTGGCCAGATAGGCCCAGCCTTTCATGAAAAAGCCCTTGCTCCGGTCATCGTTTTTCCAGAATTGGGCGTCCCCGGCGAAATTCTCCGCCGTGTAGCCCAGATCGCCCACGGTGAACTGAGCCAAGGGCTGGTCCTTGTCATCCACAAGGGTGATCGCCTGCTGGAGAAGCTGTCTCTCCAGGCGCTGCTGCGCCTGTTCCACGGTAAGACCGCCCACGTCGATGCCGTTGATGTGGCGGTTGGGATAAAATGTATCCAGAGAACCGGCATAGGCGCAAAGGCCCGCGTAGGCCGCCAGCAAAACCGCCAGCACGATGCCGGCGATCAGCAGCGGCCCCTTCCCACTCTTTTTGGATTCCTCGTTCAGCCGCTTCCCCGGCTGGGTCTGCATCTCGGCTTCACGGATCGGTTCCATAAGAAGCCCTCCTGTTTTGATCGTTATGTTAAATGAGAAACAATCTCCCATTTAACGCTATCATATCACTCTTTTCTGAAAAAAGGTGTTACAATCCGGTAACAGAGTGGAATAATTTTGACTTTTGGCGTAAGTGGCAGGCTGCGGTTTCCGAAAAAACCAAAAAGCGGAGACCGAAGTCTCCGTTTTTTGAAAAAGACTGTAAACGTCAGCCGACCCGGCGGTTCTTGGGGATGCGGATAGTGAGGAGGATGGCGTCCTCCGTGTCCTCCCGGCGGGATTCTGCGCCGATGCCGGCCTCCCGCACCAGCCGCAGGCCCCGGTCCAGAAACAGGCGGACGTCCTTGAGAAGAAAGACCCGGCGGCCGGAGGGGGGCGTGGCCTGCAGCTGGGCCAGACGCTTGTCGATGTACTGCTCCGTCTGGGCTACGTTCAGGTGCTGGCGGATGATGTGGTGGAGGGCGTTGAGACGTTCTTCTTCATCCTCCAGACGGAGGAGGGCACGGGCATGACGCTCGGTCAGATCATGTTCTGTGAGCAGGCGGCAGCAGTCAGGGGAGAGCCGCAGCAGGCGCAGCTTATTGGCCAGAGCGGAAGGGGAGTGGCCCAGCAGGGCGGCGGCTTCCTCCTGCGTGGAGCCGGATTGACGGAGATAGGCGGCGATGGCGGCGGCTTCCTCCAGATAATGCAGGTCCCGGCGCTGGATATTTTCGATAAGGGCCAGAATAGCGGAGTCCTGCTCATCGACCGGCATTTCCAGACAAGGAACTGTTTGCAGTCCCGCCAGCTTGGCTGCCCGGAGGCGGCGCTCTCCCGCTATCAGCTCCCAGCCGTCAGCGCTGTGGCGGACGGTTAGGGGCTGGATGATCCCATGGCGGCGGATGGATTCCGCCAGTTCCGCCAGAGGTCCGGGAGCGAATTCCCTTCGGGGCTGGTGGGGGTTGGGAGCGATCTGCTCCACCGGAAGCCAACGGACCTGCGTGTCCAACATGCGCGGCACCTCCTGACAGGTTCGGAAACGGCGGGCGTTCCCGGTTCTGCCTGTATTGTAGCGCCGGAGAGAGGGGGAAATGTCGGGAAATCTGTCGGGAAAATAAAAAAAGCACGGAAAATTCCGCGCTTTTTTGCAAATAGGTTGTTATGAGGCGGGATGATCGATCTTCTGCTGCCGTTTTTGCAGAGCCCGCACCGCCAGAGAACTGGTGAGCTGGGAGAACAGGGGAGAGACGGAGGGGGAGAACACCACCTCCGAGGGGAAATACTGGGCGGCCAGCGTAGCGGCTGCGGCATTGTTCCGCATACTGGAATTGACGGTCACCGTCAGTTCTACCGGATAGGGGAAGCGGAAGAGGGTGGAGAGCAGAAAGCCCAAGCCCAGACCGATGAGCCGCATGGCCAGCGTTATGCAGAGCAGCAGTACCAGCTCGCGGTTCAACTCGTGGAGGAAGGGAGCGCAGCGGGTGACGTTGGCGCAGATGATGACCAGCAGGGCCAGCTTGGAAAAGGGACTCAGCCGCTGCTTGGCTTTGGCACAGATGCTTTGGCCCAGCAGGCGGCAGAGCACCATGGCCAGAGCCGCGGGGACTACGATCATGACGAAGAGATCCCGGATCATGCCCAAGGTATCCAGCTCCACCACGGAGCCGCACAGCAGCCGCAGCGTCAGCGGCAGGATCACCGGGGAGAGCATGGTATCCAACAGGATAATGGACAGGCATAGCTCCACGCTGCCGCCGCCGATGACGATCCACATCAGAGAGGATACGGCGGCGGGGGAACCCTCCATCAGCACCAGACTCAGGGTGTAGAGGGGCTGGTCAGGGAAGCACATGCTGCCAATACCCAAAGCGGCCAACGGCATGAGAAGGTGGAGAGAAAGCATGGTGATGAGCACCGGCTTGGGGTGGGAGAGGACCCGGCCCAGATCCTGCACGCTGCTGCCCAGACTGTTGGCAAAGGTCTGGAACATCATCAGGGCGGAAACGGCGGGACACAGCAGGCCGATCTGATCGGGGAACAGCAGTCCCAGTGCCAGAGCGCCGAGGATCAGCAGGGGCATTTTCGGGGTCATCCAGGTGTTGAGTGCTTGGAGTTTATTCATGGGCGTATTCAGGGTCCTTTCTGAGTTTAGCGGCAGGCGTAGGAATACCAGCCCTCACCGGACCGGGTAGTTTCGATTTCCCAACCGTTTTGACGGAGGGCGTCCGCCACCTCCCCGGCCCGGGTGTCGATGATGCCGGAGCAGAGGAACAGCCCGCCGGGCTTCAGGAACTGCTGCACCATGGGGGCAAGCCCTATAATGACGTCCGCCACAATATTGGCAACCACCACATCGTAGCCGCCGCCCAGAGCTTCCCGGAGGGCGCCGTTGGAGAGAACATCCCCCACCAGAACGGCGTAGCGGTCCTTGCCGATGCCGTTGAGAGCGGCGTTTTCATAGGCCACCGTCAGGCACTTGTCATCAATGTCCACAGCCTTGGCGGAGGCGGCGCCCAGCCGCAGTGCGGCAATGGAGAGGATGCCGCTGCCACAGCCCAGATCCAATACGGTCTCGCCGCCGTGGACGGCTTCCTCCAGCGCTGTCAGGCACAGGCGGGTGGTGGCGTGGCTGCCGGTGCCGAAGGTGAGGCCCGGCTCTAAGATCAGGGGCACCTTGCCGGCGTATTTAGCCTGCCCCTTCACGTTTTCCTGTTCCCATTCCGGGATCACCAGCAGGCGTTCGCCGATCTCCATGGGCTTATAATACTGCTTCCAGTTGTTTTCCCAGTCGGCGTCCTTCAGATTTTCCAACGTCATCAGGAGGGTGCCGTATTTTCCGGCATGGGCGTCCTTGAAGCCCTGAAGAGCCGTGCGGAGGTGGGCCAACTGGTCAAAGCCGTCTCCGTCCGCCGGGAGGTAGAAGGTGATCCGGGATTTACCCTTCATGGACGCCTCCAGATCTTCGTCCACATAGTCCCAATACTGGTGGTTGTTTTCCAGAAAGCTCTGGAAATCCTGCTCGTCGTCAATGACCACGCCGTCCACCCCATTGGCGGAGAGGAAGATCTCCAGAGGCTCCAGCCCGGCGTGATTCGTGTCAATGTGTACTTCCAGCCATTCCATATATGATCCTCACATGTGCTTCCGCCAGAGCGGAAAATTTAATTTCATACGCATAAAACTTCATGCATGAGCAGTGCACCGCGAACATGCACAAATGCCAGTGCATGAAGTTTTCGTGCATCATTTCCGGTTGCCCCGCAGGGGCGAGGAAATGGCACATTTCTTATTTTGCTATGTGTTTGCATAGCAAAAATAGTTTGGGGATTTCCCCAAACTATTTTAGCATAATTATCGTTCGCTGCCAAGGAAAAACAGCGCCATGGTGCCGGGGCCGGAGTGGTTGCCGATGACAGGACCCACATAGTTGATGTGGACGGTCTCCACGCCCAGACGGCGGCGGACCTCACCGGCAACAAATTCAGCGTCCTCCAGACAGTCACCGTGGCTGATGAACACCGTCTGACCGGCGGGGTCGATGGCGGTGGCCTCCATCCGGTCTACCAGCGCCGTCAGAGACGCCTTACGGCCCCGGGCCTTGCTGACCGGGATCAGGCGGCCCTCGTCATCCACATGCATGACAGGCTTGATGGCCAGCATGGTGCCGAACAGGGCGGTGGCGGCGTTGATCCGGCCGCCCCGCTTCAGGTGGTTCAGATCCTCCACTGTGAACCAGTGGCAGACGCGGCCCTTGGTCTCCTCGGCAAAGGTCTTCACCTCGTCAATGGTTTTCCCCTTTTTCTGCTCCTGCGCGCAGAGATACACGAACAATCCCTGCCCCAGAGAGGCGCAGAGGGAGTCCACCGTCAGGATCTTCGCGTCGGGAAATTCGTCCTTCAACTCCTCCGCGGCAATGACGGAGGACTGGTAGGTGGTGGAGAGGGCGGAGGAAAAGCTGATGCTCAGGATGTCCTTTCCGGTTTTCAGGATCTCCCGCATCTTTTCCTCAAATTCCCCCACGTTGACGGCGGAGGTGGTGGCCAGCTCGCCGGAGCGGACCCGCTCGTAGAACTCATGGAAGCCGATCTCCCGGCCATCCAGATAGTTGCGGTAGGTGCGATCACCCATTTGCAGGCTCAACGGTAGGACCTCTACGCCCAGTTCTGCGGCCATTTCCGCGGAGAGATCGCAGCAGCTATCCGTTAAAATTACATAATCACGCATCAGTCCTTGCGCTCCTTTCTGCTTTTCGCGGCCTTTTTGGCCTCGTCTTTATCCGGTTTGCCGGCGGGTTTCGTCCGGGCGCGGAGCTGGGCCACATACTGACGGCTCACAAGGCCGGCGGCATAGCTCAGCAGACCGAAATGAACAGCGGCGTCCGCCAGATTGTCAGTTCCTTCATAAGCGCCCATCTCTTGCACGGTACTGGACAGGGCACCGTCCAGACTTTCCAGAAAGGCCCGGTAGCCGTTTTCCACGGAGCGGTCATCAGAAAGCTCAGTGCGGATCAGCAGGTCCATATCCCGGACGGACATCACCTGCTTGAGAATGCAGACGAAGGTGAGGTAGGCCAGATGGTCCCGGTTGTATTTCTTGCCCTCAGCCCGGGGGACCAGGGCGTTTTTCGTGTAGTTATTGACCATAGAGGCTGTCAGAGCGTCGCTCTCATCCAGACGGATGGTCTGCCGTTCCATGTAGGAGAGGACCTGATCCATATACAGGGGGAAATCCGGCAGTGTTTCCCAATCCGCAGGGCGGTGGGTCTCCAACTGACGGCGAAAGGCGGAAATTTCTTCCATACCGGTGCTCCTTCCTTTGAAATCAGAGCAAGTATATCACATTTTTGTAGTTTTGTAAACCAGATTATGCGTTAAGGAAAACAGGAAGAAAGACAGGGGAAAACGAAAATTGTTATTTTCCCACGCAGAAACGGCTGAACACCGCGCCTACGATCTCCTCCTTGGCGGTGCGGCCCGTTAGTTCGCCGATGGACTCCAGTGCTTCCTCCGCATCAGTGAGGACAGCGTCGGGAGTCAGACCGCTGTCCAGCGCGGACAGCGCCCGACGGACAGTCTCCAGACTCCGGCGGACGGCAGATTCCTGCCGGGCGTTGGTCAGGAGGGAACCGGCGTCAGCGGGGGTCCCGGCGGGGAAGCAGCTTTGCACGGCGTCCACCAGCAGATCCAGCCCGCCGGGGGCCACGGAGTTGAACGAGACGAAAGCATCAGGGTCCCGCAGTTCCTTGGGGAGCTGCCAGACGGCAGTTTTCGCGACGGGGTTCAGATCGTTTTTGCTGACGGCCAGGATCCAGTGGGGGGCCTGGGCGGAAAGGGAGAGTATGTCCTCATCCACAGTCGGCGGCGTCTGACTGCCGTCCACCACGGCGATCACCAGATCGGCAGTCTCCGCCGCCTTGCGGCTGCGCTCTACGCCCAACTGCTCCACGGCGTCGGCGGTATCGTGGATACCGGCGGTGTCAATGAGCCGCAGGAGGGTTCCGCCGCAGGTAACGGTCTCCTCCACCGTGTCCCGCGTGGTGCCGGGGATGTCGGTGACGATGGCCCGGTCATAGCCCGCCAAGGCATTGAGCAGAGAAGACTTTCCGGCATTGGGCAGGCCCACGATAGCAGTGCGGACGCCGTTTTTCAGCACCCGGCCCCGCTGGGCGGTGTCCAGCAGGGCGGAGAGGGTGTCGGCGGCGATTTGCAGAGAGGATCGGATCTGCTGCGGCTGAATGTCCTCAATGTCCTCGTCGGGGTAATCTACCACGGCGTAAAACCGGGAGGTGATGTCGATGAGGGCCTCCTGCACCGGCTCCAGGCGGCGGCGGAGGCCGCCGTCCAGCTGGGCCGCGGCGTTTTTCGCGGCGGCGGCGGACTGGGCATCGATGAGATCGATGACGGCCTCCGCCTCCGTCAGATCCATTTTGCCGTTGAGAAAGGCCCGCTTGGTGAATTCACCGGCCTGGGCCTGACGGGCTCCGGCGGCAAAGAGAGCGGAGAGCAGGGTGTGGAGAACTACGGGGGAGCCGTGGCAGTGGAATTCGGCGGAGTCCTCCCCGGTGTAGCTGTGTCCGCCGCCGAAGCGGACGGCTAATCCCTGATCGATGGCGGCGCCGGAATCGTCCAGCATTTCTCCGAACACCATCTTGTGAGAGGGCTGCTGGGCGAAGGGGACTCCGTTCCGGGGACGAAAGACCCGGTCACAGGCGGCAAAGCAGCCGGTCCCGGAGACCCGGACGATGCCGATGGCGGTGGCGGTGCTGCCGGTGGCAATGGCGGCGATGAGATCAGACATAGAAGCTCCTTTCAGAGGGTGCCGCTTTGCGGCATGGGAAAGCATGGTGATACCATGCGGGATCGAATCCTAAAATGGGCTTTGCCCATTGGAATGTCCCCTACTTTTTCTTTGCTCCAACAAGGGGCGCGGCGAACCGCCGCAGGGGATGCAGCATGGTGCCACTTTGCGGCACGAGATACCGTGGGGATGCACCCCCCATTTTCTTTTTGAGACATCAAAAAGAAAATGCGCCGTGCACG
>ERZ1504853.276-NODE-276-length-10642-cov-2.873146_pt1 | contig 10642 bp, 8 predicted proteins | sample MGYA00575752_ERZ1504853 | MGnify/ENA primary metagenome ERZ1504853 (study PRJEB39906, sample SAMEA3182064) | gut metagenome | biome: human; feature: gut; material: Stool; isolation source: human stools | place: Canada | collected 2013-01-28 ... | reverse complement strand
CGTCTACGGTGAGCAGTCCGGCTCGCCTATGGATCTGCTGGTGCAGGAATTCAACCGTACCGTGGGGCAGGAGAAGGGCGTCCGGGTACAGGTGACCAATCTCAGCAGTGCCTCCAAGATCGGCGGCTTCCTCAAGGAAGCCCAGAAGGGCGGCAGAGACGCACCGGAAATGCCCGATCTGTTCACCTGCCACATCAGCGACGCCACGGCGCTGGGCTCGGACAATCTGGTAGATTGGAACGCCCGGTTTACAGCAGAGGAGCTCTCTAACTTTGTCCCCGGCTTTCTGGCCGACGGCATGACGGAGGACGGAACCCTGCTGCTCTTCCCTATTTCCAAATCCGCCCAGCTTCTGATGTGCAACGGCAGCGGCTTCGCCCGCTTTTCTCAGGCCACCGGCGTCAGTTACGCAGACCTTTCCACATGGGAGGGCTTTTACGATGCTGCCGGAAAGTTCTATGACTGGTCCGGCGGCGAGGCCTTCTGCGCACTGGACTATCCCATCCGTTCTGTAGAATTGAACGCATTGGAGCACGGCAGCGGTGATTTCTACACGAAAAGCGGCTGGTATGATACCAATAATGTCGTATTCAAGGAGAGCTGGATGCAGTTCGCCCGCTCTCTGGCTCAGGGCCATGTGGTGGTCTCCGATCTCTATTCCAACACGCAGGTCATGACAGGCGATGTTCTCTCCGGTCTCGGCTCCTCCGCGGCGATCCTCTACTATAACGATACCGTTACCTACCGGGACGGCACGCAGGAGCCCATGGATCTCCATGTACTGCCCATGCCGAAAACGGCAGGTGCAGACGCTCTGATGACGCAGGCAGGCGTGGGCCTTTGTGCCTACAAAACCACCAATCAGAAGGCGGAGGCTGCCGCGCTGTTCGTCCGCTGGCTGACGGAAAGTGAGCGGAATCTGGACTTTGTGGCCCAGACCGGTTATATGCCGGTACGGAACGGCGCCTTTGACGCCATCGAAAATTATGATAAGTTCCCGGAACCGACTGAAAGCTACCGTCAGCTTTACGCAGCCCTGAAAATCATGCAGGAAAGCTACACTCCCTTATCCGAGCCTCGCTTTGAGGGCTACTACGGAAAGGTCAGCCAACTTTATGACGGCCTGCGGAAAATGCAGCAGGAGCTTCCCGCCCGTGCTGCTGCCGGTGAAAGCATTGACACATTGGCAGAGGAGACCTGGGCGCTGCTGTGCGCTATCCATTGAGAACACTGTCATGCTGAAAGAGGGGGACGGCCCATGTCCGGGTTTTCTTTTTCCAAACTGAAAAAAGCCAAGCCCTCCATGCGACGGCGGCTGTTCCTCTACATGGGCGCACTGGCGGCGCTGCTGCTGGTAACGCTGTTCGCTGTCCTTCTTCTGCTGGGACAGCTGAAAAGCCCCCGGGAGGAGCTGGCGAAATCGCTGACCTTCCGGATGGAGGCGTTTCAATCGGACATGGAATCCCTGTGGCGGAATGTCTCCGTAATGGGGCTTCATCTCTCCGAGGACATGACCGCCATTCTGGAAAAACAGACAACGGACCTTTCCAAACTGGATGGGGACGCGGACGCTGTGGAGCGGCTGGAGGAGGCTATGCTGGAGCCGCTGTGCCAGTATGTCCGTCAGGCGGACTGCTCCGGCGCGTTCGTGGTGCTGAACACCTCTCTTGTCAGTGCTGACAGTTCCTTCAGCGGCCTGTATGTCCAGCGGAGCAACGCCGCCCACACCACAAGTGGGCTGCTGCTCTACCGCAGCATGGCGGACATCGGACGGCGGCATGATGTGATGCCCCACCGGAAATGGGCGCAGGAATTTGACCTGTCGGAATTTCCCGGTTTTACCCGGTATTTGGAATCGGCCTCCGCCCCCATTGAGCGGAATTGCCGCACCACGCCCCTGCTGACCCTGCCCGACACCTCTGAACGCGCGATCCTTCTGACAGTTCCCATGCTGGGTGGGGATGGTACTGTATACGGTTTGTGCGGCTTTGCAGTAAACCAGACCTACTTTTCCTCTCACCATGTTCAGCCCTCCGGCATCAACCGTCTGGCCTGTATTCTGTCGGATTCCGCCGAGGGGCTGGATGTTTCGAAAGGGCTTCTGACCTATCCCGCAGATGGCTTCTGCTTTGTACCGGATGAACTGCTGACGAAAAAAAATCTCCGGGAGGGACTCACGGCTTTCACCGGAACAGAGCTTTCCTTCGTGGGCCTTTCTCAGCCCTTCATGGCCGCCAGCGGCGATATCGAGCCTCATGCCCTGACGGTTCTGATCCCCAAAAGAGACTATGGTCGGCTCCTACTGAAAAGCAAATTGGAGATTGGCGGGCTGCTGATGCTGCTGGTATTTTTCGGTGGAGCCTGCTGTCTGTTTTACACGCGGCGTTATTTCAGGCCCATTCTGGAAGACATTGATCATGTCACCGAGATCGGCGGTGATGAGGGACAGCCCTTTTTTGAAGAACTTCTGCCCCTTTCCACCAAACTCCGTGACCACGAACAGACCATTACCGATCTGGAAACAGAAAAACAGGATCTACAGGGGCAGATGGAGCAGGTGGAGGCCAACGCCAAGCGCTTGGCGCAAAAACGAAAGGACGAAATTGACCCGGAAGAGTATCATGTGTTCCTTTCTTCCTATCAAAAGCTGGGGGCCGAATCTCGGGCTGTGATCGATGCAATGGTTGACGGAGTCAGTGCTCAGGTGCTTGCGGAACAGCTCGGAAAAAAGATGAGCACAGTCTACTCCTATCGCAGGGATATCTATGGAAAAGTAGGGATTCAAGGTGAAAACAAGCTCCAGCAGCTCCGTGTCCGCGTCTCGCTCATGCGGCGGGAGCAGCGAATGGCAAGCTTGGATAACGATTCCTCTGCTGCATCTGCCGGTAAAAACGCCGAGGATCCGGCAAATCAGTAACGATAACACCTATTTGCGGCCTGAAAGCACATATGCTTTCAGGCCGCATTTTTCGTATAAAGAACCCCCGGCAGGCATCGCAAAGCGATGCCCTGCCGGGGGTTTTCCCGGATTCAGTTGTGATCTCGATCAAAGACGGACTGCGCCGGGATTTGATCCGTAGACGGAGTCTTAGGCCTGAGGAGCAGCCTCTTCCGCAGCCTTCTTGGCAGCGGCGGCCTTCTCAGCCTGAGCCTTCTTGATGGCCTTATACTTTTCCTTCTCCTCAGCAGTAGCCTTGGGGAGGATGGCGTCACGGGGGCAGACCTTGGTGCAGAGCTTGCAGCCCACGCACTTGTCATAGTCGATGACGGCCACGCCGTTGACCACATGGATGGCGTCCTTCTTGCACTCCTTCTCGCACAGGCCGCAGCCGATGCAGGAGTTGCCGCAGACGCTCATAGCAGCCTTACCCTTATCCAGGTTGGCGCAGGCCACGTGGACCTTCTTGCTGGCGGGCACGGAGGTAATCAGGCCGCGGGGGCAGGCCTTCATGCAGGCGCCGCAGTTGGTGCACTTCTCGGGGTCCACAACGGCGGTGCCGTTGGGGCCGATGGACATAGCGCCGAACTGGCAGGCGTTCACGCAGGAGCCGAAGCCCAGGCAGCCGAAGCGGCAGTCCAGAGGACCGGCGGCAACCTTGGTGGCGGAGATGCAGTCATGCACGCCCACATACTGATAGCGCTTCTTGGCAGCCTCACCGCCGTTGCAGCGGACGAAGGCCACCTGACGCTCACCGGTGGGAGCAGCCATGCCCATGATCTCAGCGATGGCGGCAGCATTGTCGGGGCCTGCGGGAGCGCAAGCGGTGACAGGAGCGTTGCCGGCCAGAATGGCAGCAGCGCAGCCGCCGCAGCCGGGGTAGCCGCAGCCGCCGCAGTTAGCGCCGGCCAGATGGCTGAGGATAGCCTCCTCGCGGGGATCCTTTTTGACCTCAAAGATCTTGGAAGCCACGGACAGGATCAGTCCGAACAGAGCGCCCAGAGCGCCCAGAACTGCGATAGCAGCAATAATATTTCCCATCTTTCCTACCTCCTTACCAAACCTTCAGGCCGGAGAAGCCCATAAAGGCCAGAGCCATCAGGCCGGCGGTGATCAGCGCGATGGGGAAACCGTCCCAGCACTTGGGATAGTCAGCGAACACCAGACGCTCACGGATGCTGGCGAACAGCACGATGGCCAGCAGGAAGCCCAGACCGCCGGTGATGCCGTAGACCACAGACTCAATGAAGTTGTAGCCGTTCTGCACGTTCAGCAGCACAACGCCCAGAACTGCGCAGTTGGTGGTGATCAGGGGCAGATACACGCCCAGAGCGGTATACAGAGCGGGCATGGCCTTCTGGAGGAACATCTCGATGAACTGCACCAGAGAAGCGATGACCAGAATGAATGCCACGGTCTGCATGTAAGCCAGATCCAGAGGGATCAGGATGTACTTGTTCACCACAAAGCACACAGCGGAGGCCAGACCCATAACGAAGGTAACGGCCACGCCCATGCCCACTGCGGTATCCACCTTCTTGGAAACGCCCAGGAAGGGGCAGCAGCCCAGGAACTGGGAGAAGATGAAGTTGTTTGCCAGGATTGCGCCCAGCGTGATCGAAAGCAGCTTAAAGATTTCCATTATTTGCTCTCCTCCTTATCCTTCTTGGGACGAGCCAGAGCCCACTGCATGGCAGCGATCAGAGCAGCCAGCACCAGGAAGCCGCCCACAGGCAGGGTCAGCATACCGATACCGTAATCAGCGGGGAAGATCTGGATGCCCACATGCTGACCGGCCTCGTTCACAGCGCCCAGGACGCCGCCGCCGAAGGTGCCGCCGCCCAAGAACTCACGGATGATGCACATGGCCAGCAGGACCCAGGTGTAGCCGATGCCCTGGAAGATGCCGTCAAAGAAAGAGGCAACCATGCCGTTCTTGTAGGAGAAAGCCTCTCAGATGTGTATAAGAGACAGGTTCACCACGATCAGGGGGATGAACACGCCCAGAGAGTTGGCCAGATCCGGCAGGAATGCCTGAATAGACAGGTCCACGCAGGTCACGAAGCCGGCGATCACCACGATGAACATGGCGATACGGATCTTATCAGGGATGATCTTCCGCATAGCGGAAATAATGATGTTGGACAGGGTCAGGATGATGGTAACCGCCACACCCATGCCGATGCCGTTGAAGAAAGAGGTGGTGATGGCCATGGTAGAGCACATGCCCAGCACCTGAACCAGAACGGGGTTCTGCGTCAGCATACCGTCCTTGAATTGTTTACCAAGATTCATACTTCAGTGTCCTCCTCTCTTAACCGATGACGCCGGCAGCAGCCAAAGCGGCATTGACGCCGGTGGTCACACCCTTGGTGGACACGGTAGCTCCGGTGATGGCGTCCACGTTGGAGCCAACGGACAGAACGCCGTCAGCGGCGGACTTGCCGATAAACTGATCCAGAACGCGGGTGCCGTTGGTCAGAGGCTCGTTGCTCATGACCTTGGAGCCGATACCGGAGGTCTCAGAGTTGGTGACAATGGAAACACCGGTGACAGCACCGTCCATGTCGATACCCACCATCATGGAGATGGTGCCCTGAGAGCCGGAAGCCTCCACGTTGATGGCGTAGCCCACAGGCTGACCGCCGGACTGAGCCTGATAGACAGCAGCCAAAGTACCGCCCTGAGCGGTGGCAGCGGCAGTCATATCGTCGGTCAGCTCCATGGCGTCGGAGAAGTCATCGGCCTCAATGACCTTCTGCATAGCGGCCACGGTCTTTTCCCAGGTGATCGCGGCGATCTTATCCTTGGTGATGCTGTTGACCCAGCCCAGCAGGCCAGCCACGACCATGCAGGTAAGCAGCAGGGTCACAGTCAGCTTTACGATGTACTTGGGGTCCATATTGACCTTTTCCTTGGTCTTCACTTCATTGCTCATTTCGCGGCTGCCTCCTTCTTGTCGGATTTCACCACGCCGAAACGAACGGGCTTGGTGTACTTGTCGATCAACGCGGTGCAGCAGTTCATGACCATGATGGAGTAGCAAACGCCCTCATTGTAAGAACCGAAGTACCGGATGAACACGGTGAACAGGCCGCAGCCGATACCGTAGATCAGCTGGCCCTTCTTGGTGACGGGAGAAGTGGCATAGTCGGTAGCCATGAATAAAGCGCCCAGGAACAGGCCGCCGCCGAAGATGCTGTAAAGCATATACTCAGCGCCGCCGGCCTTGGGGAACAGCACGGTCAGAACAGCCACGGTGGCGATGTAGGCCACGGGAGTCTGCCAGTTGATGACCTTGCGCCAGATCAGGTACAGGCCGCCGATGAGCAGCATCAGGGCAGAAACCTCACCCATGGAGCCGCCCACCTTGCCCAGGAACATATCACCCACGGAGGCGATCTGCTTCAGGCCCTCCAGATCGCCGGTCTTCAGATAGGCCAGCGGGGTCGCGGCGGAAACCACGTCCACAGGCATACCGCCGCCGATGGCGGCCTTGGTGCCGGCAGGCAGCCAGGTGGTCATGGCGCCGGCATAGCTGGCCAGCAGAGCGGCACGGCCTGCCAGAGCAGGGTTCAGGAAGTTCTTGCCGATGCCGCCAAAGAGCTGCTTGACCACAATGATGGCAAAGAAGTCACCGATGAGGATCATCCACAGCGGGGTGGTGGCGGGGCAGACGAAAGCCAGCAGCATACCGGTGACCACAGCGGAGAGGTCATCGATAGACTGGGGCTTGTGCATGAGCTTGCGGTACAGTCCCTCAAAGACAACGCAGCCAATGACGGACACGGCGGTGAGGAGCAGAGCCTCCACACCGAAGTAAATGATGGCCCAGATCAAAGCGGGACACATGGCAATGATGACGTCCAGCATGATGGACCGGGTGGTCTCACTGCCGCGGATGTGAGGGTTAGAAGTGGCAATGAGCTTCAAATTCTTGTAATCGGTCATCTCTTATGCCTCCTTCTTCGCTTCCGCGGCCTTCTTGGCCTCAGCGGCGGCCCGATCGGCAGCCATCTTGTTCTTGACGAGCTGCTTGCCGGTCTTGAACATGTGGGTCAAGTGCATACGGGCGGGGCAGGCGTAAGCGCAGGCGCCGCACTCCATGCAGTCCATGATGTGGGCCTCGTTCAGCTCATCCACCATGCCCTTCTCGGCATACTGATACATAAAGAGAGGCTCCAGGTGCACCGGGCAGGCGGCAACGCACTTACCGCAGCGGATGCACTGGGGATGCTCAACGGTCTGCTCCTCCTTCTCACAGAAAGCGAGGATGGCGCCGGTGCCCTTGGCCACGGGAATATCCGCAGTATACTGGGCCATGCCCATCATGGGGCCGCCGGCGATGAGCTTGTAAGTACCGTCCTTCACGCCGCCGCAAGCGTCCAGCAGCAGAGACACGGGGGTACCGATGGGGCACTCAATGTTCTTGGGGTCCACGATGCCGGAGCCGGACACGGTGACCACCTTGTTCACCACGGGCATACCGGTGGTGATGGCCTTGAAGATGCAGATGGTGGTGTTGATGTTGAACACCGCGCAGCCCACATCAGCGGGCAGGCCGCCGGGAGGCACCTGACGGCCGGTGATGGCCTGGATCAGCTGCTTCTCACCGCCCTGGGGGTAACGGCAGCGCAGAGGCTCCACCACAACGGGGGCCTTCTTCTCAGCGATGACCTTGTTCATGGCGTCGATACCGTTCTGCTTGTTGTCCTCAACGCCGATGATGACCTTGTCCACGCCGAACATCTTGGCCAGATAGGTAGCGCCGCCGATGATCTCCTCGGGACGCTCCAGCATGGCCCGATGGTCGCCGGTGATGTAAGGCTCGCACTCAGCGCCGTTGATGAGCACGTCCTTCACCTTGCCGATGCCGCCGGAGATCTTAACATGCGTGGGGAAGGTCGCGCCGCCCATACCCACGATACCGGCATTCTTCACGATCTCGACCATTTCCTCCACCGTCAGAGCGTCGGGATCGGCAGGAGCCTTCACCTCTTCGCTGACCGTGTTCTGGAAATCGTCTTCGATCACAACGGACACCATGTCGCCGCCCATAGAGAAGGGCCGGGGCTCGATGGCCTTCACCGTACCGGAAACGCTGGCATGGATGGGGGCGCCCAGCCCCTTGAATTCGCCGATTTTCTGACCCACCTTTACCTGGTCGCCTACTTTTACGATCGGGGTGCAGGGTGCGCCAAAGTGCATCGACATGGGGATGACCACGGTAGCCGGGGGTGCCAGCTGCTCGATGGCCTTTTCATTGGTTGCGGCCTTCATATCATGGGGATGAACGCCGCCAAAGAAAGCTTGTGCCATTGTCTTCACCTCATTCTTACTCCATTGATAGGTGTCAAAGCATACCCCGCCCCGCCATCGGGCAATGGCATGGCAGGCCATGCTTCGGCACACTATCACATACTGCGCTTTATTCTACACCACCTGTTGAAAAATGTCCAGACTATGAATTCGTTTTTTTGTATAAAATTTATCAATTTCTTTGTATTCCTCCACTTTTTCCCTGTTTTTGCACAAGCCCACCCTTTTTGGTCAACCTGCATATTTTCCTGCCGACAACTCCCGCAGTCGCTGTACCCTCTCTGCCTCTCTTGTCTTTTTTTCAGAGGTATGCTATGATGAAGCATATCTTTCAGAAAGTATCGCCGCAGTTTGGCCTGTCTGCCGGAGCGGCGAATGGAGGTCCCTTTTTATGACGAAACCCATTGACCGCGCCGAAATGAAAGCCCAGACCCGGAAACTCTTGCAGACAGCTCAGGTATCCCCCAAGGGTATGACGGCCCTATACTGTGCCTGTCTGTTTCTGCTCAGCCTGCTGGAGGCCCTGATTCCCGGGCCGGAGCTGGTATCCACCTTCCTCTCCATCCTCACAACGCTGGCCGGGTGGATCTTAGCCGCCGGCTTTGCCCTCTACTGCATGGACATCCGCCGCCGGGAACGTTCGGAATACGCGGTGCTGTTCGACGGCTTTTCCTTCACCGGCAAGATCATCGCTCTGAACATCGTCATCAACCTGTTTGTGTTCCTGTGGTCCATGCTGTTTGTGGTTCCCGGCTTCATTGCCTACTACCGCTACCGCTTCGCCCTCTATAATCTCTATGAAAATCCGGATATGGATATTATGGAGGCACTGAATTTAAGCAAGCGGCAGACGCAGGGATATAAAATGGAGTTGTTCAAGCTGGATCTCAGCTATATGGGATGGATCCTGCTGAGTATACTTCCCAGTCTCTTTTTTACGAGTCAGGCGATCTTGACCGTTGGGTTCAGCGGTATGGACCCCTATGCGGCCCTCGCCGCTCCCATGCCTCTGTGGCAGATTCTGGCAGCCTCCGCCTTCGTTTACGCGCTGTCCATCTTCTATCTGCCTAACTACCAGTGCGTCCAGCTTGCCTATTTCGATGCCGCCAAGGAAGATATGCCGGAGTTCCGCTCCCGGCAGTCAGATTTCTCCGACGGCCCGGGCAGTTTCTGAGTTTTCTTTCTAATCATTCCGCCCCGGCTGGGTCACCCTTGCCGGGGCGTTTTTCCCATCCCATTCCGGAGGTGCCGCTATGCTGACTTACCCCATGGAGGAGCGGGGTTCTCTCCCCCTCTATGAATACCTGTGCCGCCGCATCCGGGCGGACATTCTCAGCGGTGCTCTGCCCGCCGGGACGCGGCTTCCCTCCAAGCGGGCGCTGGCGGAGCATCTGCGGGTCTCCGTTGTTACCGTGGAGGGCGCGTACAGCCAGTTGGAAGCGGAGGGCTATTTACAGGCTCAACCTAAGCGGGGCTTTTTTGTCTCCGCCGTGGAGCAGGCCCCACCGCCTGCTGTCCGCTCGGTTTTGATGCCGGAGACCCCCGCTGTTTCCTGGCGGCTGGATCTGGGCCGCAATCAGGTGGACACTGCCCGGTTCCCCGTTTCCACCTGGGCCCGCCTCACCCGGCAGGTCCTCTCGGAAGCACCGGAGGCTCTGTTGTCCCCGGTCCCCCATCAGGGCTTGGCTGCCCTGCGGCAGGCCATTGCCGACGATCTCCGGGACTTCAAAGGTATGGCAGTCTCCCCGGAACAGATCGTCATCGGCGCCGGTGCGGAATACCTTTACTTATTGCTGGCCCAACTGCTGGGCCGGGACACGGTGTTCGCCGTGGAGGACCCCGGCTATCCCAAGATCCGTCAGGTCTATGACGCCTGCGGAGCCGTCTGCGCCCCCATCCCGCTGGACGGTCAGGGCGTGGAGCTATCGGCTTTGGAGCGGTCCGGGGCAAAGGCGCTGCACATTTCTCCCAACCACCAGTATCCCACCGGACTGGTGACCCCCATTGTCCGGCGGCAGGCGCTTCTGCGCTGGGCGGAGGATACCGGCTCCACCATCATTGAGGACGATTACGACAGTGAGTTCCGCTACACCGGCCGCCCCATCCCCACTCTGCAAAGCATCGACGACCGGGGGCGGGTCATTTACCTGAACACCTTTTCCCAGACCATTTCCCCCTCTATGCGTCTTGGCTTTCTGGTGCTGCCGCCCCGGCTGCTGGAACGCTACCGGCAGGAGCTGGGCTTCTATGCCTGTACGGTCCCTGCACTGGAGCAGCACGTTCTGGCCCGTTTCATCGCCGGGGGCCACTACGAGCGTCACCTCTCCCGGATGCGGAAGGAATATCGGGACCGCCGCTCCGCCACCATCAGCGCCTTCCGGGCTT
>ERZ1504853.273-NODE-273-length-10779-cov-4.218295_pt1 | contig 10779 bp, 10 predicted proteins | sample MGYA00575752_ERZ1504853 | MGnify/ENA primary metagenome ERZ1504853 (study PRJEB39906, sample SAMEA3182064) | gut metagenome | biome: human; feature: gut; material: Stool; isolation source: human stools | place: Canada | collected 2013-01-28 ... | reverse complement strand
GATCAGCAGCTTGGAACGGCTTCCGCCGACGGAAATAATTCCTGCCCCAAGAAAAAGAGAAAATATAATGACAGGAAGGATATCCGCTTTCGCCATGGAAGCAATCGGATTTGTCGGAATCATATTGACAAATACCTGCATGATCGTGGGCGCTTCCTTTACTTTCGGGGCAGCCTCGCCGGGAAGGGCCATACCGATACCGGGCTGGACAACGCTTGCCACTGCAAAGCCGATAATGATAGCAATCGCCGTAGTCACCATATAGAAGCCCACGGTTTTCATCCCGATGCGCCCCAGTTTCTTCAAATCCCCCATAGATGTCATGCCCACGACGAGAGAACAAAGAACGACAGGAACGATCATCATTTTGATAAGATTAATGAACATGGTGCCGACAGGCGCGACCCATGTCTTAACCGGGCCGATCGCGCCGTCCCCAAGGACAAGCCCCACAACGACGGAAAGCACCAATGACGCGAAAATCTGAACGGATAAATTCAACTTCACTCCTCCTATGCTACAATAGATTCTTTACATTATACACTACACCCCCCGGCAGGTACAACAGAAGCCGGCATCCCCTTTCATTTCCCGTTATACAGAACGGAGGCAAAATGCTTTGAAAACAGCTCTATGAGACACGAAGCAAAGAATCTATTACTACTGTTGACACCTTACCGCCTTCCTCACCACGGCAATAGATCCTTCGCTGCCGCTCTTAGATCTTAGCTTTTAGCTTTTAGCTGCTAGCTGCTAGCTGCTAACTTCTAGCTGCTAATTGCTAGCTGCTAATAGCTAACAGCTAGTGCCCAACCGGCTGATACAAAAACGGTACCCGCCGCATTTGAGGGGTACCGTTTTCATTTTCGTATTTTTATTTCCTTATTTCAGATGAATCACCACGTATGTCGCGCCTTCCGAATAAGGAGCCAGTTCTCCTGCCGCATAGAGCAGCCCCAGTTCTTTCTTCCCCAGGAGGAAGCACTCCGCCTCCATGTATGCGGTCGGCTTGAAGAAAGAGTCATAAGATAACTTTTTCCCATTGATGTTATACAGGTCAAGCTTTCCCTCTTTCAGCAGGTTCACGATTTCCGCACTGTCTACCTTCACGCCGAATTTAGATTTGTCCAGCAGATCACCTGTCTTTTTATTATACACAAGGCCATAGGCTTGCGCATTTCTATCCGCCATTCCTTCATTTATAGACGATGTTTCCAGAACGATAGACACCAGATCTTCATCTTCATACTTTGTCGTATAGGTCATGTACACTTCCTGCTTTTCGCCGCTTTCATACAATTCCTTCATACGACGGACATACCCTGTAATATCCTTATTAATCGCATTCTCCGCCGCGACATTTTTCGTATGTACTGCCGGATAAATAAGGCTCATGCCAAATCCATCCACCAGCCCCGCTTCCCGTACTTCTGCCTGCGCTGTAAACGGCATGGCCAGCAGTGCCAGACCTGCTGCTATGTGTTTTATTTTCATAAAAATCCCTCTTTCTGCTTTTCAAAAACAAGGGAAACCGGCACTTTTCCCTGATGTCGGCAGGGTATTCCGTTTCCCATCTGTAAGGCACGAATCCATTATATAAGATTTCTCCCCTGTTGTAAATGCCTTTCAGTCGCATATTTAATTTTGCTTATTTCATGCAGCCAAAACATTGATTTCTTTTTTCCCAATAAAAATCCCGGGCATTTTCTCAATGCTCGAGATCTTTTCACTCTTATCAGATATGGAGTATTTCCTCATTCTTCTCCGGCAGAGCCGCTTTTCTCTCCACCTTTTCTTTTGCAATAACCGCTTCAAATCGAAGAACTTCTTCTTTAATAACAGGAGCAAGAATCAGCATGGAAATAAGGTTCGGAATCGCCATGAGCGCATTGGCGATATCTGACAGGTTCCATACGAGATCAAGGGTCTGTGTCGCCCCCACATAGACGACAAGGGAGAACACAAGGCGGTAAATGATATTGTATTTATGGGTACCCCAAAGATATTCCCACGCTTTTTCGCCATTATATTCCCAGCCGAGAATGGTAGAGTAGGCGAAGAGCATAATGCCGATAGAAACGATCCAGCTTCCCGCTGTGCCGATATGTGTGGAAAAAGCAGCCATAGTCAATTCTACACCTGCCAGCGGTTTTCCGTCAGGCCCGACGGTTCCCAAAACGCCGGAAGATGCAATGGTAAGTCCGGTAATGGTGCAAACAATGATGGTGTCGATGAAAGTCCCCGTCATAGAAACATATCCCTGCCGTGCCGGATCATCAGTAGTGGACGCAGCGGCGGAAATAGCGGCAGAACCGAGGCCGGCTTCATTGGAAAAACAGCCGCGGGCCACGCCGAAGCGGACCGCATTCATCACGGAAACGGTTATCGTACCGACTACACCGCCTTCCACAGCAGCAGGATCAAAAGCCATCATAAAAATGAGGTACAATCCGTGCGGTACGTTTTCAAAATTCAAAGCGATACAGAGGAGCCCCGCAGCAATGTAGAAAACTGCCATTCCGGGAACGACGACGGACGATACTCTGGAAATGGAAGTAATCCCTCCGGCAATGACCGCCAGCGTGAGAACCGTAAGGGCAGCACCGATGATTTCATTGGAAAATCCGAACGTGGTACTCACCGCTGTGGTGATAGAGTTTGCCTGGGTCATATTCCCGATACCGAAGGAAGCGATGACGGTAAACATGGCAAAAATAAAACCCATACAGAGTCCTGCTCTTTTATTTTTAAACCCGTTCTTCATAGTAAACATGGGGCCGCCCTTCATTTCCCCTTTTGCATTCACTTCGCGGAACTTAAAACCAAGCATACATTCAGAAAACTTGGTCGTCAGTCCGAAGCAGGCGGAAACCCACATCCATACCAGAGCGCCCGGACCGCCGGCAAACATGGCGGTCGCCACGCCCACGATATTTCCCGTACCGATGGTTGCGGCAAGCGCCGTCATCAGCGCGGAAAAAGGAGAAACATCTCCTGAGCCCCGATTTGTTTTACGGGCTTCCCGGGAAAACACGCTTTTCATCGCATAAGGCAGATTGCGCCATGTACGGAAATTCAAGTATGCCGTAAGGTAAATTCCTGTACCCACGAGCAGACACAACATCACAGGACCCCAGACAAAGCTGTCAATGTCCCCCACAATCTGATTCATTGCCGTCATATCCATTTAATTTCCTCCTTTACTTTTCCTAATACTTTTTCAAAAACAAAACCGCCGCACTCAAGCCTTATATGACTTGGGCCGGCGGTTGTATGCATGTATGCATCCACGTATACAATGGGTGTTACCCAATGCCAGCCCTGTCCTTTTGCCTGAGAGATTGGAATGGCCTGATCAGCCATTTTTGCCCCTTCGGCGCCCAATTGAATGGGACTCTCCAGAGTCGTGTCCGTACATAGTTTCGTGTTCCAAAGAACGCCTGATAGTGTTACTCCTTCGGCAGACACTTCCGTGTCATTTTTCAGTGTACATCATCCACTTATTCTGTTATGCCCCGGCAGGATATACTCATTTGTCTGAAATAATATCCTTGCCTGCGGAATCTCCATCAGAAATTTTTAACTTTCTGATGTGTGTCGAATTATACCCCTGTTTTTTCAAGATGGCAACAGGTATTTCTATACCGATTTTTTATCAAAACGGACTTTCTTTATGCGTTTTTCATCTGCTTCAAATCAGTCCTCATACTCTTCATATGACTTGCCTGTCTTCAGATGATCCATATATTTCTTCGTTTCACGGACACAGATGCCCGACAGGAAGATGAGCGCGATCAGGTTCGGAATGGCCATAAGGCCGTTCACGATATCCGCAAGAATCCAGATGGCTTCCAGTTTGAGGAACGCGCCGCTGGCAACGAGAAGAATGAAAACCAAACGGTACGGGAGAACGCCCTTCGTCCCCACAAGATAAATCATGCAGCGTTCGCCGTAGTAGTTCCAGCCCAGGATCGTCGTAAAAGCAAAGAGGACAAGACCGATCAGCAGCATATATCCGCCAAAAACAGGGAATGCAGAAGTAAATGCGGCATTCGTAAGCGCCGCACCATTTTCCATACCACACCATACACCGGTAACCACAAGAGTCAGACCGGTCAGTGTACAGATAATGATGGTGTCGATAAAAGTACCGGTCATGGAAATAAGGCCCTGTTCAGCCGGCCATTTCGTTTTAGCGGCAGCCGCCACGATCGGAGCGGAACCAAGGCCTGACTCATTGGAGAATACCCCGCGGGCCACGCCGTTTCTCATTGCCATCATGACAGTCGCGCCAAGGAAACCGCCTGTTGCCGCCGTGGTGGTAAAAGCACTTTCAAAAATCATGGAAACCGCTGCGGGCACCTTATCGGCAAAAACGAGCAGAACGCCGATGGTTGACAGGAAATAAATAAACGCCATGGCAGGAACAATCCTGCTGGCCGCTGCCGCAATTGACTGGAGACCTCCGATAGTAATCGCCGCCACAAAAATGGTGAGAATCGCCCCCGTCCAGACAGGATCAAGACCGATGGTCATCTTCGTAATATCCACAATGGAATTGACCTGGGCAAACGTACCGATACCGAAGTACGCAACGAGGACACCGAAAAACGCAAAGAGCCCCCCCAGCCATTTGTATTTCTCACCCATGCCGTTTTTAATATAGTACATCGGGCCGCCGGCAATTTCACCTTTTTCATCAGTCTCACGATATTTGACGGCAAGAAGACCTTCCGCATACTTTGTCGCCATACCGAAGAATGCCGCCATCCACATCCAGAAAAGCGCCCCCGGTCCGCCCGCATGGATCGCTGTCGCGACACCTACAATATTTCCCGTACCGACCGTCGCGGAGAGCGCCGTACAAAGAGCCTTAAAACTGTCGATATCTCCGCTGCCCGCATTTTGCGCTCTGAAAATCAGGCTCAGCGCCTTCGGCAGCTTGAATATCTGCAAAAGATGCAGCCGGATTGTAAGCAGGATACCCGTCCCTACAAGAAGCACCAGCAGCGGCGGCCCCCATATAAAATTATCAATTTCATTCAATACCGCTAAAAAATCCATTTAGAAAATGCCCTCCTTGGGAAAATAAAAAAGCCGGCTCCAGGTAAAACTGTACTCCGGAAGCCGACATATCGCCAAATAACGCTAAAAATCATGCGTCTTTTGCTCTGTCCTTTTGCCTGAGAGATTTGGATCTCAATCCTTACACCTTCGGCGGCCAAAATGGCACTCTCCAGAGTATGTCCGCATACGGTACCGCCCCTGAGGGCACCTGAGAGTGTTACTCCTTCGGTAAGCCAAACGGCTTTCTCCCGCATACATCATCCACCTGTATAAATTTGTTGATATGAATTATACGGTGTCAAGTGAAAATACGCAAGTTAAATTAAAAATATTAATTATTTTCTAACAAATTTCGACAGCCGGGATGGATTGCGAAAGCCGGCCGGCAGAACAGTGAAAAGCAATGAAAAATCTATTCCCCTGAATAACAGCTTACCACCTTACTCGCCACGGGTGTACAGATCCTTCACATTCGTTCAGGATGACAACTGACGCTTTCCTCATTATGACGCCTTACCGTCCCCGGTCATTCTGAACGGGGACAAGAATTCCATATGAGAAAGGCAGGGAAGCGGGACAGTGACACAGAGTGAAGAATCTATTACGCTGATGACGTCTTGCCGCTAACAGCTAATGGCTAGCTACTAGCTACTAGCTACTAGCTTCTAGCTGCTAGTTCTTAGTTTCCAGCTACTAGCTTCCAGCTGCTAGTTGCTATCTGTCAGCTGTTAGCTGTCATCTGTTATCTGCTGATACAAAAACGGCACCCATCACGCTTGACAGGTACCGCATTTTCATTTTCTCTTTTTTTATATCCCGGCTGCAGACAAATCATCGTATATGCCGCATCGTCTGCCTGCTGACTTTCAATCACTTCTTCCCTATATGCCTTGCTTTGTAAGCCACCAATTTCGCATCACGGATGGCAAGGTGCTGGAAATACCGCTTTGTTTCCGCGACGACTACACCGGTAAGTCCAAGAAGGGCAATCAGGTTCGGAATGGCCATGAGACCGTTTACAATATCCGCAAGCGCCCAGATTTCTTCAAGCTGCATGAAAGCGCTTCCTGCGATAATGGCGACATAGCACAAGCGGTAAGGAGTAATCCCTTTGACACCCACAAGGTATACGAGGCAGCGTTCACCGTAATAGTTCCAGCCGAGAATGGTGGTGAAAGCGAAAAGTGTCAGAGAAACCATCAGAAGGATCGGCGCGACAGCACCATAACCATGGCTGAAAGCGGCCTGTGTAAGAGCTGCGCCGTTGGTATCTCCGAGCCATGCGCCCGAAACGATGATGGTAAGCCCCGTCAGTGTACAGATAATGATGGTATCAATAAAAGTGCCGGTCATGGAAATAAGCCCCTGTTCAGCCGGCCATTTTGTTTTTGCCGCTGCCGCCACGATCGGCGCGGAACCCAAGCCGGATTCATTGGAAAAAAGGCCGCGGGCGATACCGCTTCGCATGACAAGCATGATACCCGCACCGGCAAATCCGCCGGCTGCCGCCGTACCCTCAAAAGCGCCCTCAAAAATGAGAGCTAGCGCATGAGGCAGTTCTCCCGACAATATAATAAGAAGCGCTACCGTGGTGATGAAGTAAAGGACAGCCATGGCAGGAACTATTTTTTCCGCTGTTTTTGAAATGGATTTCAATCCGCCGAAAGTAATAATAGCAACCAGGATGGTAATCACTGCTGCAGAGGGCAGGATAGGAACACCCATGGATGCCTGTAAAGAAGACGTAATGGCATTAACCTGCGTAGTCGTACCGGATCCGAGCATAGCGGTGAGCGTACCGAAGAAAGCAAATGCCAGCGCCAGAGGTTTCCATTTCTTTCCCAGCCCCTGCTCAATGTAATACATCGGTCCGCCTGCGATATTTCCATTTTCATCGATAGAACGGAATTTGACGGCAAGGCAGCCTTCGGCGTACTTGGTAGCCATGCCGAAGAAAGCGGCTACCCACATCCAGAAAAGCGCGCCGGGGCCGCCTAATTTGATAGCAGTGGCAACGCCTACGATATTTCCTGTGCCTACCGTTGCGGCAAGCGCCGTGCAGAGTGCCTTGAAACTGTCAATGTCGCCGTCGCCTTTATTTCTGGCAAAGAAAATCAGCCGAAGGGCCCTTGGCAGCTTGACCATCTGGAGAAGGCGGAGGCGGATGGTCAGATATACGCCGGTCCCTACCAGAAGAACAAGGAGCCACGGGCCCCAGACAATCGCATCAATTTGGTTTAACAAGTCAAGCATTCGCATTCACTCCCACCCTCAAAATTCCGTACACCAAGACATGACGGAACAATATAAAAATCGGCCCTGAAGACAAAAACAGAGCCGGCATGCATGTTTCCATTGCTGCACCGACCCTGTCCTTTTGCCTGAGAGATTAGAACGGGAGGACTACTCTTCCCCGCGCCCCTGCACCTTCGGCGGTCATATACGACACTCTCCAGAGGTTTGTCCGTACACGGTTTCGTGTCCCATGGGACGCCTGATAGTGTTACTCCTTCGGCAGACATTTCTGTCTTTTTCCGTATACATCATTCAAAATTGTGTAAATGTATTATAAGCGATTTGTCTTTAATTGTATAGCCTTTTTCATCGTACTTTTTCTGCATGTATTCCCCCGTTTCATATGCCATTTATGCATAAAGGGAAATAAAGCACCTGCCTGCCGCTATTAAAAAGAGCCCTAAACGAGGCTCTCCGTATTATTCTATTCATCTTATTCGTCAATAAAAATCTGTTCCACCGCTTTGTAGCTGAGAGAAATATCACCCGCCTCCGTAGCAAGAAGAATCGGTCCTTCATAAGGTTCCTTTTCTTTTACAGTGACCCGCATATCGGGATGGATGCCTTTCTCCTGAAGATAGTCCATCAGGCTGTAATCTTCCACAATACGGCGGATAGTGGTACTATCCCCCTCCTTTAAATCGGAAAGTGTACGGAAAGTAAGTCCTTTGCGGCTGCCGTCCGCCTTCGGAATAGGGTCACCATGGGGACAATGTTCAGGATGTCCGAGAAACTCATCAAGCCGTTCCGCAAGCATGTCGCTCGTCTGGTGTTCCAGACCGTCCGCCTGCTCATGAGCTTCGCTCCAGGAAAAATGGAGCTTTTCCACAAGGAATACTTCCCACAACGCATGAAAACGGAAAAGCTTGCCTGCTTCCCTCCTTCCCTTCCTCGTCATCTTGCTGCCTTTGTAAGCGGTGTAGTCCACATACCCTTCTTTCTGCAGCTTCATAATCATCTCGCTCACTGACGGCGGCGACACATGGAGCATGTCGGACAATTCCTTGTTGGATACCAGCTCATGATCTTCGCTGATGATGTAAATCGCTTTTAAATAATCTTCTTTCCCTGATGTCATGATTTCCCTTCCTCACTTCCTGTAACTGAAAATTTTTCATAAAATACAAAACCTGTTTCTTTTCCTACACCCTAATTATTACTTACTTCCTATTATATAAAATAGCTTCCCCTAATTCAATTATTAAATCAGAGTGCCAATTATTTTGCGGCAGAAAATAAAAATCATTCTTAAATGCAAAGAAATCTGATAAAAAGATCCCTCAGCCCCCATTCCTTTTAAAATTTTCCTTGACACGCAAAAAGACGCGTGGTATAGTTGTTCCAACTTACATAATGACTGTGAAGAGAAGAGTAAGCAGATGGAATTGCCAAAGAGAGCTCCGGCGGGTGAAAAGGAGCGCGGGAAAATTTGCTGAACATGGCCTCCGAGTCAGGTTTGCCGAATAATAAAGCAGCCCGGGATCTCCCGTTACAGAGATGCGGTATCAAGGCGCTAGCCGGCGTACCTATGGAGGCCTGTGCGGTGACGTGCAGGTAAAATTGGGTGGTAACACGGTCTTCGTCCCTTTGCTGGGATGGAGTTTTTTTTTACCCGTTTCCGCCATTCTTATTTCCGGTTTCCAAATTTATTACAAAATTATTTTTAAAAAAGAGAGGTATGTATTATGAATCTGAAAAAAACGGTCATCATTTCCCTTGCCGCATTGGCATGTGCAGGGTTCATCGCAGGCTGCGGCAGCGATAAAAAAGACGCGGCCTCTGCTAAACCGGCGGAAACAAAGAATGAAATCAAGGTCGGCACGACACCGGGCTACTCGGAGCAGGTCGTGGAATTTGTTGCCAAAGAAGCTGAAAAAGAAGGCCTCAAAGTAATCATCGTCCCCTTCTCCGACTATGTCACACCCAATCAGGCATTGGCACAAGGCGATACTGACGTGAACTCTTACCAGCACGTTCCTTTCCTCGAAGCATTCAATGAAAAGAACGGTACAAAACTTGTCCCCATCGGAAACACTTACCTCGCTCCCCTCCGCCTGTTCTCAAACAAACACAAGACTCTGTCCGATCTACCCGACGGCGCCTCCGTTGCAATTCCGAACGATCCCTCCAACGGCGGACGTGCCCTCCTTCTTCTGGAGAAAAACGGCCTTCTGAAATTAAAAGAAGGCGTCAATCCTGTCAAAGCAGTCGTCTCCGATATCGCTTCCAATCCGAAAAACCTAAAAATCATCGAACTGGAAGCACCCCAGCTCCCAAGAGCGCTTGAAGACTGCGACGCATCCATCATCAACGGCGGTTACGCTGTATCCGCGGGACTGGACCCGAAGACGGCTCTCGCCCAGGAAGACAATACCAGCCCGTATGTAAATGTCATCGCTGCCCGTGAGCAGGATAAAGACAACCCCACCTATCAAAAGTTTGTAAAAATATTCCAGACGGAAGCCACCAGAAAGTACATCAATGATAACTTCCAGGTGACCCTGATTCCGGGATTCTGATTAAACGACAAAAGCGTTTCTCCACAAGAGTTTATACTCGCAGGAGAAACGCTTTTCTAATAAAGGAAATTTTGAGTTTTGTGTAAATACCAAAAATGGAAATACTTTTTCCAATTACTTTGTATATACTTCGCATTTTTACAAATTGTTTCTTTCAAAAAAATTATTATACGCGATTATCATACGCCAAGTATTAGTTTCTTGAGATACTAAATCCAAAGTAACAATATAGTCATCATTTTCCACTTGCAGGTATGGTTTAGGGTTTTCCCATGCATGTTTTATATTCCATCCATGAGCCATAAAATATTGAAGAAATTCCTCTTTCACTATTTGGGGCGACTTATCAGAAGTAATGGGTTTAATATAGGTTCGAATAGATTTTGCTATAATCGCTCTTCGATTTGTTAATTGAAAATCAGATACATCATATGCCTCCAGAGGTTCTATATCATATGCCTTTTTTTCTAATGCTAAAATTCGTTGATGAATTTGCTCCCTTTGGAAAACATTATAAGTTATACCACCTATTAGCCAAATCCCAAATGACGCCAAAATTACCGCGATAAATATATTTAATATAACCTCCTTCATCCTTATGACCCTTCGATTATCCTTATCCATAAATTCTCCCTACCCACCATGTATAACCAATTGCTAAAGAAACTCCGGCAGAAGGACTGCTATCAAATTCTGCCATAAGTCCTGAGGGATGGATTTCCACAGTTTCCCCATTGCGATAAAATGACCCCTCCATCCAATAATTGAATTAATTATATCCCCCCTTCTTTATTAGAAAAATCAATTAGCTGTAACTTCCACTTCGTTCCCATCTGGGAGATGTAGGCTCCTGTGTTTCTGTCTCCTGTCAGGCTTCCTGCGACGGCTCCCAAGGCGG
>ERZ1504853.251-NODE-251-length-11606-cov-2.599688_pt1 | contig 11606 bp, 7 predicted proteins | sample MGYA00575752_ERZ1504853 | MGnify/ENA primary metagenome ERZ1504853 (study PRJEB39906, sample SAMEA3182064) | gut metagenome | biome: human; feature: gut; material: Stool; isolation source: human stools | place: Canada | collected 2013-01-28 ... | reverse complement strand
ATACTGGATCTGACGCCGGAACAAATGGGGCTTTTTACCGGAGCCACCCTTCATGAAGTGGCGCATGTGGTGGGCGCCGGCAACGCCATGGGGCAAGCTATTTCCGATCCGGCCATTATCGTCAAAATGATCCGGGTAATGATGCTGGCCCCGGTGCTGGTCGTCCTGAGCATTGTCCTGGCCCGGAGGGATCCCTCTTCCGGCGCAAACGGGGAAAAACGGAAAATTACCATTCCCTGGTTCGCCTTCCTGTTCCTTGCCGTCATTGGCTTTAATTCCCTGCACCTGCTGCCTGCCGGACTTGTGGACGCCATAAACACCCTGGATACATTCCTGCTGACCATGGCGATGACGGCCCTGGGCGCGGAATCCAGCTTTGAGAAGTTTAAGAAAGCCGGAGCGCGGCCTTTCCTGCTTGCAGGCTTCCTGTATATCTGGCTTTTCTTCGGAGGTTACTGGCTCGTGAACCTGATCAGCCTCTAAATTCCAAAAACATTCCTCCTGCGGAAAGAGGGCAAGTCCTGCGCCCTGCCTTTCCGAACAGGAGAAAAAAGCCGTTTCACCGGCAGAACGTGAGAACCGTTTCAGCACAGGTTCACCGCCTCGTTCCATCCTGATTTCCTGCCAGAAAATCCGGTTGAAAAGGATCACCGGAGGAACCATGCCGGCATGGGATGACGGAACATGCGGAGCGCCGCATCCTGCCCGCATTACTCCCAACTGGCCACCTGTGCCGCCCAATACAGACATCCTCTCTTTGCTTTCTCCGCTGCTGCGGCAGGTTTTCCCGGTAAGGCTCAACAAAAATTCATAGTCAAACCGTTTGGAGACGCTATAGTATGCGTACCCAGTTCTTAAAAACAAATGGCAACCAAATTATTCATTCCCGGACCCACTGAAGTAGCACCTGAAGTACTTGCCGCCATGAGCGGCCCAATGATGGGACACCGATCCAAAGCGGCCTCCGCCCTGCAGCGCCGCATTTCCAACAATCTGCGCCGCATCCTGCTGACAGAACAGGAAATTCTGCTTTCCACTTCCTCCGGTACGGGCCTGATGGAAGGCGCCGTGCGTTCCTGCACCGCCAAACGCGCCGCCATTTTTTCCGTGGGCGCCTTCGGCGACAAATGGTACAAGATCGCTACGGGCAACGGCGTGCCCTCCGATATTTTCAAGAGCGAACTGGGGCAGCCCACTACCCCGGAAATGGTGGACGCCGCCCTCTCCACCGGCAAATACGACACCATTTGCATCACGCACAATGAGACGTCCACCGGCATCCAGAACCCGGTGGAGGAAATTGCGGAAGTGCTTAAAAAATACCCGGATGTCGTGTGGTGCATGGACGCCGTGAGTTCCGCCGCCGGCTCCCGGATTGAAACGGACAAGCTGGGCGTGGACGTACTGGTGACCTCCACCCAGAAGGCGCTTGCCCTTCCCCCCGGCATGGCTGTCTGCACGCTATCCCAAAAAGCGTACGAACGCACCGCCTCCGTTCCCAACCGCGGCTGCTACTTTGACCTGCGTTCCATTTACGACACTATTCAGAAGAAGGACTACCAGTACACGAACACTCCCTGTGTCTCCATCATGTACGCCATGGACCTCCAGCTCCAGCGCATCATGCAGGAAGGTGTGGAAAACCGCTTTGCGCGTCATGAAGCCATGGCCGAATTCGTGCGTTCCTGGGCGGATGAATATTTCAGCGTCTTTGCCAACCGGGATCACCTTTCCCGCACCCTGACGGTGATCAGCAACACAAGGGACATTGACATCGCCGCCCTGAACAACTCCCTGATTGAACGCGGCATGCAGCTCGGCAACGGTTACGGGGACTTGAAGAACAAAACGTTCCGCATTGCCCACATGGGCGAGCTGACAATGGATGACATGCGCTCCATCACGTCCAGCATCGTGGATATCCTGAAGCTCAAATAAGCCAGGCCCCTGCCCTCTTTTCCGGCTCCGTCCGGAAAAGAGGGCGGAACGCCTCCGCCGGAACATGAACGGAACAATCGCCGGGAACAGGATACATCGCGGATATCCCGGAACTTGTTCATCTTTGATCTTTTCCGCATCCCGGCGGCATTCGTCATCGTCCAAACTTTCAATCAGGCACGGTCTTTCCGGGACAACCCGTTCTTTCAGGACTCCATTTCACGTTATTTGCTGCTGTTCATTGCGGCATGCATTTTGGCCGGGCTTGTTTCCAGCATTCGTGCGCTATATCATCCTTCCCATTACTGACTTTCCGAACTCTTCCTTCCATGTCCACTCTCCATCCCTTCCCCGCCCTGCGCCCTCCTCGGGAACTGGCCGCGCGGGTCTCCTCCCTCCCCTATGATGTCATGAACCACCGGGAAGCCGAGGAAATGGCCTCCGGAAATGACGCCTCTTTCCTCCATATCTGCCGTTCCGACATCGACACGAGCGAAGCCGCCATCCATGCCCCGGAAACCTACGCCAAGGCCCGGGAAAACCTGGAAAGGTTTGTCCGCGAAGGTTACCTCTTCCGGGATGAACGGCCGTCTTTCTACATCTACCGACAAATCATGTGGGGGCGCGTACAGACGGGCATCGTCGGCTGCGCCTCCGTGGATGAATATGCCAGCGGCGCCATTAAAAAACACGAACTGACCCGCAGGGAAAAGGAACTTGACCGGATTGAGCATTTTGACGCCTGCTCCGCTCAGACGGAACCGGTATTCCTGGCCTACCGCAAACATGAAGGTCTTTCCGCCATCATCCGGGAATGGATTAAATTCCACAAACCCGAATATGATTTTACCACGGAGGACGGCGTCACCCATATCCTGTGGCCCGTTTCCGAGCCCGGCACGGTGGAAGACATCCGCAAAAGCTTTGAGGAAGTGGACGCCCTTTACATTGCGGACGGGCACCACCGCACGGCTTCCAGCGCCGCCGTTTCCGCCAGGCGCCGCCAGAGACACCCGGACTACACGGGACAGGAAGAATTCAACTACCTGATGGCTGTCGTCTTTTGTGATGAAGACCTTTTCATCATGGACTACAACCGCGTCATACGCGACCTGAACGGCCTGACTGAAGAGGAATTCATGAAAAAACTCCGTACCTCCTTTGACATAAATCCTGTGGATACCATTCCCGGAGAAGGCTACGCCCCCCGCGCCAAGCATGAGTTCGGCATGTATCTGAATGGACGCTGGTATTCCGCCACGGCCAAACCGGGAACCTTCCCGGCCGGCCATCCCATCGAAAGCCTGGACTGCGCCATCCTCCAGGCGAATGTGCTGGCTCCCATTCTGGGCATTGACGATCCACGCACGAGCGACCGCATCGACTTCGTAGGAGGAATCCGCGGTCTGGGAGAACTGGAACGCCGCTGTTCCGTGGAAATGGCGCTGGCTTTCTCCCTGTATCCCGTCACCATGGCCGACCTTTTCCGCGTAGCGGACGCCGGAGAAATCATGCCTCCCAAATCCACCTGGTTTGAACCCAAGCTGCGCAGCGGACTTTTTATCCATACCATTGAACAATAATCTTTTCCACCGTACCAACATGAACAAGGTCCTTATTCCTACCAAACTCTCCGACGTAGCGGCCAACACGCTTAAAACGGCCGGCTATGAAGTCATCCAGGACGCTGATACGCCTCTGGAAAAACAGGTAGCCGCCCATCCGGATGCCGTGGCTCTGATCGTCCGCAGCGAAAAAGTCACTCCGAAAATCATGGACGCCCTTCCTTCCCTGAAGCTGGTCGTCCGCGCCGGAGCCGGTTACGACAACATTGACATTGTGTACGCCCGCAAAAAAAACGTGGACGTCATGAATACCCCCGGGGCCAACTCCAATGCTGTGGCGGAAGAAGTCATGGCCATGATTCTGGCCTACTACCGCCACATCGTCCAGGCGGACGCCACCACCCGGGAAGGCCTGTGGGAAAAGAAAAAATACATGGGCAGCGAGCTGACCAAAAAGACGGTGGGCATCATCGGCCTAGGCAACATCGGCCGCAACCTCGTCAAGCGTCTGCAGGGATTTGAACCCATTCTGCTGGGCTACGATCACTTTCTGGCACGCCAGCGCGCCCTGAACATCGGCGTCACCCCTACCAGCATTGAAGATATTTTCTCCCAGTGCGACATTATTACCCTGCACGTTCCGGGCGGCCCCTCCACCCACCACATAGTGAATGCGGAGCTCATTGGAAAAATGAAAGACGGAGCAGTACTCATCAACTGCTCCCGCTACGGCGTGGTGGATGAAGAAGCGCTGGCCGCCGCCAAGGCCGCAGGCAAAAACATCGGCTACCTGACGGACGTACATCCCAAGGACGCGCCCGGAGAGAAGCCTTCCGCCCCCATTGCGGATTTGATTCTTCCCCACCTGGGAGCCAACACTCGGGAGGCCAATACGAAAGCGGCCAAACGCGCCGCAGAACAGATGATCGCCTACTTTTCCGACGGCGACACCTCCTGCGTGGTGAACGGGGAATCCCCCAGCGGCCTCAATCCGGCCCATCTTCAACTGGCGTTTCTGCTCGCCTCCCTGGCGCGCAAGGCCGGCGGCAACAAGCCCATCCGCCGCGTGGAATGCACTTTTTACGGCAACCTGCGCATTTTCCGCAAATGGTTTACGGCCCCCATTCTGGAAGGCCTTCTGCCGCATGCGGAAAAAGGGCTCATGCCTGCCGCCGCGGAAGAATCCCTGCGGGAGCACGGCATCGTTTTCAAAGCGAGGGAACCCAAAGACGACAAACCTTATGAAGATTCCATCACGCTGGACGTGGCCATGGAAGAGGAAGAGGAATATTTCCACACCAGCGTGCGCGGCGTGGTGACGGAAGGCATCCCCATGGTCTCCCGCCTGAACAATTTCAACGGATTGTACGCGGACCTGCGCGGCACGACATTATGCCTGCGCTACAAGGACCGCCCGGGTATTATCGCCCTCATCGGCTCCGCCCTGTCTTCCAATGGAATCAACATTGACAACATCGCCGCTCCGGCCGACCACGCCACCAGGGAGGCCCTGACCGTGATTAAGACCAACCAGCCGGTTTCCGATGAGCTGCTGGATAAAATCGCGAAAGAGATAGATGCCATCTCTGCTTTTTCCCTGAATCTTTAACAGGGAAAGACGTGTTTCCGGAAACCTGCTTTTCAGGCCGCCCGCTTCCTTCATCTCCGGAGGGAAGCGGGCGGTTCTTATTTCTGCCATGTTGACAAGGCTTACCCATTTTTATACCATTGACCGAATCGTCGGAACATATCCATGCGTTACGTACTGCTTCTCCTGACCCTGTTAACCGCCGGATTTTCCGTCTGGTACTATCAAAACCGCATTTCCCCGGAAGGAAAGGAACTGGCCGCCCAAAAAACAACATTGGAACAGGAGGCCGCAATATTGGAAAAAGCCGTTATCCAATCCCGAAAGAAGCTGGATGATGCCCAGGATGCCACCCGGGCGGCGGAAGAAGACATAGAGAGATTCAAGCAAGCTTATCTCCAACAAAAAAGGCAACAGCATCAGGAAATCCAGGATGCCGCCTACCAAAAAAGCGTGGCGGACCAGCAGGAAGAAGTGAAGGAACACGACCAAAAGATTGACCGGCTGCGCCGCCGCATGAAAAGGCAAAGGGAAAGCACAAAATCCGCCAGGGAGGAACTGCTCCGGAAAAAGGAGGGAATGAGAACCCAGCTTGACAGGCTGACCGATCAGCAGAGGAGTATTCAGGCGGTGCTGGAACAGGCGGAACGCGAACTGGCCCAAAAACGGGAAGAGGCCAAAAGCAGGAAGAAATTGTCCGGGATTGCCCCTCAGAAGGGAAATATTTCCGAACTTCAGACACAGATGAACCTTATCCGCCAGAAAACCGCAGCTGCTAAGGAAAAAATGAAAGCCGTAGATGCGGCGCTGGAAACTCTGGAAGAAAAGTCTGGCAAACAGGAACGCCTGATGCAGAAGGCGGAGGAGAAACTCACCGAACAGAAAAACAAGGTTCTGGCCGACGATGACCGGGACGAATCCGCTGTCCCGGAACCGGGCGATGAAGATTTGCTGGCGGCGGCCGAATACAGGGAGCTGTCCAGAGATGTACGGAAAACTCTGGAACAGGCCCGTAAAAAAGAAGAACAGGCATCCCGGGCCTATGACGAAGCCCGCGCGGCCATGCGGAAAACCTCCAGGGAAGAAGTGAACAAGCTGGTAAAGAAGGAAAAAGACCATGCCTCCTTTCAGAAGCTGTTCACGGGTGCAGCCTCCGTTGCGGGATTTATCCTGCTCCTGTTCACAGCCGCGGCCTTCCGCAGCGGCAACAGTTGAACGTCTGCCGGAAAATGAAATGCACGGAGAACAAGGAAGCGCCCGCCTTCCCTCAGGGAGTCGTTGACGGACGGCAGGGATATGATAGTCTCAGGCCAGCCCGATCATGCTCACACTGGCCCAGATTCACGGACAACCGGAAATTTTCCATTCCATTCAGGGAGAAGGAGTCTCCCAGGGAACACCCTGCGTCTTCCTGCGTCTGGCAGGCTGCAATCTGGCCTGTTCCTGGTGTGATACGGCGTATTCCTGGAACGGAACGGTTCCCGGAGTGCGCCTCGCGCCTGAAAAGGCGGCTGAACTGGTGCTCCATTATCCATGCCGCCGCCTGGTCCTGACCGGAGGGGAGCCGCTCATTCAGCAAAAGGCGCTTCCCGCCCTGCTGCGCCTGTTGCCGGATCATGCCGTAGAAATGGAAACCAACGGCACCATCATGCCGGATACGGAACTGCTGAAACGCGTCACGCAATTCAACGTATCTCCCAAACTCCCCCATTCAGGCAATAACGACGTTAAGACCTGGAAACCGGATACCCTGCGCTGTCTGGCGGGTACGGAGAAAGCCTGGTTCAAATTCGTCGTGGCGTGCGAGGACGATGTCAGGGCCGTTCTGCGGCGGGCTTCCGAAGCGGACATCCCTCCGGAACGAATTCTGATCATGCCCCTGGCCTCCACACAGGATGAGTTGAACGCCATGCGTGCGCAGACGGTAGAATGGTGTCTCCGCTACGGTCTTCGTTTTTCAGACCGTCTGCACATCGCCATCTGGGACAGCAAAAAGGGCGTTTGAACACGCGCCTGATTCAATCAGGAAAGACCATGCTTTCCGCTTTTCCGAACGGAATTCCGCAAGCCTCCCAAAGCTCTGCGTCATTTGGGAAGCTTACGCTTTCTGTTTCAAATCCAGCAGCATCTGGGCATTGCTGGGGTACTTGTTCAGGAAGAACAGGAAACGCTCCATGGCTTCTACAGGTTTATGCCCGGCTAAAGCGCGGCGGATCAGGTTCATCTTGTACAACCATGCTTCCGGCATAATCAGCTCTTCCCTCCGCGTCCCCGATTTCAGAATATCCACGGCCGGGAAGATATATTGCTCCGCAATGCGGCGGTTCAGCACCAGTTCCATATTGCCCGTCCCCTTGAATTCCTGGAAAATCAGGTCATCCATGCGGCTGTTGGTTTCCACCAGGGCGGTGGCAATGATAGTCAGGGAACCGGCCTGGCGCGTATTGCGGGCGGCGGCAAAAAGGCGGCGGGGCATTTCCAGAGCGCGGGCGTCAATGCCGCCGGACATCGTGCGGCCGCTTCCCTTGTCAGCGTTATTGTAGGCGCGGGCCAGGCGAGTAATGGAATCCATCAGCAGGAAAACATGCTGCCCCGCCTCTACAAGCCGTTTGGCGCGTTCAATGCAAAGTTCCGCCATGCGGCAATGATCGCGCACCCTTCCATCATTGGAAGAGGCGTATACTTCAGCTCCGGGGAGGGAACGTTTAAACTCCGTCACTTCTTCCGGACGCTCGTCTACCAGAAGCACCATCAGGTGAATGGAATCCCTGTAATTCTCCAGAATGGCTTCCGCCATATGCTGAAGCAGCGTCGTCTTCCCTGCGCGGGGCGGAGAGACAATCAGGCCGCGCTGGCCGCGCCCGATTGGAGCAATCAGATCCAATGTGCGGGTGGTGTAACGCTCCGGCCGGGTTTCAAAGGAAATGCGCTTATTAGGATTGACCGCCTTGAGCTCTTCAAAGTGCGGGTTCTTGCGCGCTTTCTCCGGAGCAACCCCGTTAACGGAGGCAATCTCCGTCAGAAGAATGCCGCGGTCATGACGGCAGGCCTGCCCATGCACCCACACGGCAGGACGCAAACCGAACCTGCGGATCATATCCTGCGGCACATAAACGGCTTCCGCAAAAGCGTCAAAATCATTATCCGGCTTCCTTAAAAAGCCGAACCCCTTATTCGTAATTTCCAGCAGCCCGTCCACCGGCTCCGGCGGAGCCAGCTCACGGGGGGCGCTATTCTGAGGGGTTCCGCCCTCCTGATTATTATTCCAGCGGTTTTTAACCCGGTCATTGCCGTTTCTGCCATTGCGGCCATCCTGGCGGTTATTCCGGTTTTTGTTGAAACGGTCGTTGGTATTCCGGCGATTCTGCCTGTCAAAACGCTGCCTTTGCGGCTCATTCGTCCGACGCGGCTCCCGGGCGGCATCTTCGGAAAAATCCGCCGCACCTTCCTGCACCACCTTGATGGACGGAGCGGACGCATCCGCCTCCGGCTCCTGTTCCCTCGGTTTCCTCACAAATCTCTGGCGAATAACCTTCGGCCTGCCTTCTGCGGGCTGTTCCGGAACAGAATCGGAAGCCGGCTCGGCAGGCGCCGCATGAACGGCAATTTCCGCCTCGGGGCCGGCTGAATCACCGTTCTCCGGAGCAACAGCCTTGGCAGCACGCCTGCGCACCGGCTTGACGGCGGCCTCCGTTCCGGAGACGACCGCAGAGCCGTCAGTTTCCGGAACCTCTTCCACAGGCTTCTTGCGCGGGCGTCCGCGCCGGGGCCTGGCAGGAACCTCCTGCGCTTCTTCCACCGGGATTTCAGCACCGCTTTTACGGGAAGTCTTCTTCCCCGGCACATCAACACTTTCCATCCCATCATCCGCCAATTCAACAGCCTTCTTCCTTATCGTCCGCTTGCGGGGCGCCGGGGAAGAATCCTGTTCCGTCCCGGATACTTCCGCAGCAGTCTGGGGCTTTACCGGAGCTTCCGCCGCAGACTTGGTTTTGCGGATAATACGTTTTTTGGGAGCCGGCTCCGGAGAAACCTGTTCCGGAGTCAAATCTGGGGGGGTATCAGACATGGAAAAGAAAATTGAACTGCAACAACAGGCGTCTCCTGAAGGACAACAGCGTCAACCAAGCTGCTCAAGGATTTCTTCCGCCACATCGAAATTGGAGAAGACGTTCAGCGCGTCATCATAGTCGTCCAGCGCTTCATACAGGCGCAGGGCGGCCTTCGCCGTTTCCAGATCATTAATCACGGAAGCATTCTGCGCCACGGAAATCAGTTTCATGGAAATTACCGTATGTCCGGCTTCACGCAGGGCGGCGCACACGTTGTTCAACTCCGTTGGGCTCGTAACAAACACCCATTCATTATCGGAATCCCCCTGTTCCACATCGTCCGCGCCGCATTCCAGCGCCAGATCCATTGCGGAATCCTCCGTAAGACCTTCCGCCATGATGCGGGCCTCTCCCTTGCGTTCAAACTGGTAAGCCACGGAACCGGGCGTACCGATGCTGCCTCCGTTTTTGGTGAACAGGGTACGCAGCTCGGAAGCGGAACGGTTCGTGTTGTCCGTTGCCACTTCAATCAGGAAAGCCGTGCCTGAGGGGCCGTAGCCTTCATAGGTAATCTCCTGGATGGTAGCGCCTCCCAGTTCCCCGGTGCCTTTTTTGATGGCGCGTTCAATATTTTCCTTGGGGGTGGACACGGCCTTGGCTCCGTCAATGGCGGCGCGCAGGCGCGGATTCAGATCAGGATCTCCGCCGCCGCTTTTGGCGGCCAGCATGATTTCATGGGCAAAGCGGGCAAAAACCTTACCCTTCTTGGCATCTTCCTTAGCCTTAACGTACTTGATCTTAGACCATTTATTATGTCCTGACATAGAATTGGGAATAATAGTAAGTGTAGGTGAAAAGAGACAAACTAACAAGTGGAACTGTTCTGCAACCCGGGGAACACATTGTCATTTGCAAATACCACGCAGGAAGGGAATCAGGGTGCGGCCATCCGTAAATACGTTACAGGTACCGGATACTCTGCCGGGGAACACGCCGCGCACCTTCAGGAGCTCCGGCTACCTCTTGGCAGTCACTCTCAACACACGCAAAATAACGTATTCCCCAGCATTGGCAATACTTTTTTAGGTCACGGCAACCGGTTGCTTTCAGAGCTATCTTCTAGCGCCTTCAATTAATTTTTAATATATTTTGATTATTTAAAATAATAACTACTGTTTCTTTAATAGCGAAAATAAAAAAATATATCCGCACCGCAGGCTCCTGTTACGCATCCAGCCCTGATGGTGCAGGGGGTGATTCCGTCATGGGCCAAAGCCTGAGTCCTAACATCGCCTCTGTTATCATTGACTAAGAAAGGGAGGCGGGCTTAGATATGCCCTTCTTTCTTTTTCCCTGTCTTATGGAACAAGCAGCGCACCAGGAAAAATCACATGCGGCCCTTTCCTCCGTCCTGTGGTCCGCCTTTTTAACGCTCATCAAGCTCTGGGCCGGCATTGTAACCGGCAGCCTCGGCATCATTTCCGAAGCCCTGCACAGCGGGCTGGACCTGATGGCTGCAGCCATGACGTTTTACGCCGTAAAAGTGGCGTCCCGCCCTGCGGACGAAAGCCACCCCTACGGGCACGAAAAGGTGGAGAATCTTTCCGCCCTGGCGGAAACGGCCCTCCTTTTAGTTACCTGCGCCTGGATTGTCTGGGAGGCTGTGGACCGTCTGTTCTACAATGAGGCGGAGATTACCCTCACCTGGTGGGCTTTTGCCGTAGTGGCCGTCTCCCTGCTGGTAGATGTGAACCGTTCCGCCATGCTCCGCCGGGTAGCCAAAAAGCACAAAAGCCAGGCCCTGGAAGCGGATGCACTTCACTTTACCACGGATATCTGGTCTTCCGCAGTCGTGCTCCTGGGTCTTTTCTGCATCTGGCTGGCCCATCTGGTCCCCGCGGAATCAGCCTGGCACGGCCTGCTGGAGAAGGCGGACGCCATTGCGGCCCTGTTTGTGGCGGCTCTGGTTTGTTCCGTGGCTTTCGGCCTTGCCAAACGCTCCATCCACGCCCTGATGGACGGCGGTTCTTCCTCCCTGACGCGGCAGGTGCTGGACGCCATGAAAAAGAATGCCCCGGATTATCCGGTCAAACGCATCCGTCTGCGCGACGGCGGCGCGCGCATCTTCGTAGAGCTGGATGTGGAAGCGCCTGCGGAACTGCATGTGGATGACGCCCATGACGTGGCGGAATCCATTGAAGGCATTGTAAAGCATGAATTGCCGGAAGCGGACGTCATCGTCCATATCGAACCGGCGCGGGAGAATCTTTCCCATATGGAGCCGGATATGATTATCCACCGGCTGGCCTTGCGTCACCATGTCCGCATTCACGGCTTTTATGCAGGCCACGGCAAACAGGCCCCCTGTTATTTCATGGATGTGGAAATTCCTGCGGATTGGCCCCTGGAACGCGGCTACCATGTGGTGGAGGCTTTCAGGGATTCCATTCTGCATGAGCTCAA
>ERZ1504853.248-NODE-248-length-11833-cov-3.455086_pt1 | contig 11833 bp, 10 predicted proteins | sample MGYA00575752_ERZ1504853 | MGnify/ENA primary metagenome ERZ1504853 (study PRJEB39906, sample SAMEA3182064) | gut metagenome | biome: human; feature: gut; material: Stool; isolation source: human stools | place: Canada | collected 2013-01-28 ... | reverse complement strand
CAGTTAAAAGCAAAAGGAATTACCATTCTTTTGGTTACCCATGACATGGATGTGGTCGCAAAAAACTGTACCCGGGTTATTGTCGTAGCCAATAAAGAAATAGTATTTGACGGGGTGCCGTCAGACTTGTTTTCGGAGGAAAACCGTCCCGGAATTTGGGGATTGACATATCCTCCCGCCGTATTATTGGGGCGATGTCTTCCGGGGGCGCCGTATTGCAAAGATATGGATACATTCTGCGCTAAGTTCCTAGAAATCAGAAAGGAGAGAGTACGATGAGAAATCTGGTTCCGTTGACAAAAATATTGCTGACACTGGGAACAGCCGTGTGGGCCATTATTTTCAGAGAGCCTTTCAGCCTTGCGCTTCTGTGTGTGTTGGAACTGATCATTCTTTTGGTTTCCAATGAGTTATTTAAGAATGTAAAAGCTTTAATGATGCTTTGCGTTTTTGCGTTCTTTTTGGGACTGATTGAATATATCGGAGGTGGAACGGAGAAGGAATGTGCAGTAGCGGCGCTCCGTATGCTTGGCATGACTATCATATTTATTTATCTGCTTGCTACTGTCAGATTGCAGGATCTGACGGCGGCGATGGTACAACAATTGAAAGTGCCCTATGAATACGCTTTTATGTTTACCGCAGGGCTTCGTTTCGTACCGGATTTTATGGAAGAGAATAAAGCTGTTGCTGAGGCGCAGTCATGCAGGGGACTGGCAATTGAAGGCAATTTCATTAAACAGGTAAAACGTTATATGTCGGTGGTACGGCCATTAATGCTTCGTTCTCTTGGACGTAGCGAAACGATGGCGCTTTCTTTGGAGCTTCGCGGGTTCGGCGGTTCTACCCGAACTTTTATGGAAAGCGTTTCTCCTAAAGGGATAGATTATATATTCATGCTATTGATTATATTGTTTACAGTCGCTGTGATTTATGCCCGTGTTTTATATGGTGCATGATCAATAGCGGCAGATTCCTTTTGTGGTATTTGATGTTCATAGACTTATATTGGAAGGAGAAATATCATGGGAAATATAAGAGAAGGTGTTGATGAATTAAAAGCTTTGGGAAATCAGTATACAAAATATGTTTTTGATTATAATCCTGATGTATTGGAAAAGATCCCTAATAAACATGATGACAGAGATTATTTCGTGAAGTTTAATTGCCCTGAATTTACGAGCCTTTGCCCGAAGACAAGGCAGCCGGATTTTGCAACAATTTATATTTCGTACATTCCTGATAAGTATATTGTGGAAAGTAAATCACTTAAGTTATATCTGTTCGGTTTCAGAAGTCATGGGGACTTTCACGAGGATTGTGTCAATATTATCATGACCGACTTGATTAAATTGCTGCACCCGCGTTTTATTGAGGTATGGGGAAAGTTTCTTCCTCGAGGCGGACTGTCGATCGACCCTTACTGCAATTATGGAATTCCGAATACTGAGTGGCGTGATTTTGCAAGATTCAGACTTCTGCGTCATGATTTGGAACCCGAAAAAATAGATAACCGCTGACTATTGGCATGTAAAAAGGAGAATCTCATTTACTTTAATGATGATTCTCCTTTTTAATTATAGGGACCGTGCCATTTCTTTTATTAAATCTTTTTGCCTGCTGGAGGGAAACCACTGGATTGTAAGCGGATAATGGCATAGCTTTTCGTAAGCGGAAATAATTTTTTTTGTTGCATGGGCAGGGACGATGAAATTATCTCTGTTCAAGTAAATATGAATATTCAGAGAACTTGGCGTAGAAGTGCAGATGACTTGAGAAATGCATTGCTCGTGGTTTTCATCCAAACTCTCCGCTAAAGCAAGAAAAGCAGAAAGAATTTTTACCCGGTCAATTTCTTTCTCTGTGAGTATTTGTGTTTCTTTTATGGATTTCAGTATTTTTCCCGAAAAGCCATGGTGAAAAGCTGTAATCAAAGCACATAGGACCTGTTCTTTGTGAGACCACCCGAATATATGTGCATTGGCTGTCATATAAGCGCTGTGGCGTGCATGGCTGTAATAATTAATGACTTGTCCCGCATCGTGAAGCAATCCGGCCATGTGCAATAAAGTACGCATTCGATCAGGCATTTGATATATTTTCCGCCACTGATCGAACATGGATAAGGCGAGAGCAGTCACATAACGGGTATGGTCATGATCTTTTAGCGGAAGTGTGGAATAATAGTTTCGTACGGAAGACAGGAGCATATTATGCTGAAGCTCTTTGTTTTTGTCGTAAATGGGATCATACCAATGATAGAAAAGCCCCTCACGGAGACCGCAGCCGGAAATGGTGAGAGATTCGGCTTTTGTCAAAGTAAGGATTTCTCTGACAATAAGAGCACCTGCATTTATAATATCTCCACGCTCAGCAGAAAGTCCCGGTATTTTTCTTCGTTCTTCCGGTGAAGATTTTAAAATCATATGTATCACGGAAAGTAATCCTTGTGAGGATACTTTGTAATTATGGAGTTTTGAAAGAGGATAACCAGAGTATCTCTGGTGTATTTTCGCCAGGTTTCGGATTGTGCCGCCTATACCGATGACGGGAATAGGAGACTTGGGAAGCCAGGGAATAGATTGAAGTTTACTTTTTATGTAGGAGCGGATATGTTTTATTTCCGCTGCGGAAAGGAGACCGGAAGATTTAAATTTTTCCGTCAAACTGACAGCACCTATGGGAATACTGACAGAATGCAGCTGCTTTTTGTTTTTTACCAAGGATATTTCTATACTGGCGCCGCCTAAATCAAAAAGTAGAAATTCCGATGTGTCAATCGTATGTATCACTCCGGAAAAACCGAGTGCAGCTTCCTGCTTCCCGCTGATAATCGTCATGGGAATATTGGCAGCGGAATGGACTCGCTTCAGGAAAGAAGAACCGTTGCGGGCTGTTCGTACGGCAGCCGTGGCAACTGCAAGTGTCTTTGTCACCTGGTGAACTTTGGCAAGATGTGCATATACCTTGAGACAGTCAATTGCACGGTTCTGTGCGGCATCCGTAAGAAACGGAGAATCATCGCTCATTCCTTCCGCCAGGCGGATAGAACGTTTTTCCTGATATATGAGTTGATAAATTCCTTTGGCGCTGACAGAGATGATGATGAAGCGGATGGAATTGGAGCCAAGATCAATGATAGCGATGCGGTTCATAATTTACCCCTTTCTTGCCGTACGGTTATTACTATTTTACAACACATAAAAAAGCTGTGGTGATTAAAATTCGTGTAGGAAAACATGGTGTCTTTTTCTTTAATATATACGCAGGATACGGTGTTTTTTAGTATAATAAATATGAAAAGATGCATTTCATGTATAATTTATCCGCGGAAGCGAGGAGAGTTAAATGGCAGAAGAGAATTCATTTGTTTATGGAATCATTCATATCGGATCTTCCAGCCTTTCTATGCGTATTGTAGAGTATAAGGATGCGGATACCATCAGAGTGATTGAAGAGGTAAGGAAAGAAACAACTTTTGGGGAAGAAGTATTTATTAATAAGAAATTGTCTTTTACTTCTATACGACGACTTTGTGATATGCTGAACGGGCTGAAACAGCTGCTGCGGGACTATTGTGTAACTGATTACAAAGTATATGCTACAGCAATCCTCAGAGAAGCGGAAAATCGCAGGCCCGTGCTGGATTTGATTCATGTGAATACGGGATTTTATGTGGATGTAGTGGATATGCCGCAGGAGATTTATTACAAGCATTATCTTCTTCAGTATCTCATACAAAAAAGCAGAAACGGCAAGAGATATGATTATGGAGATAATTTGCTTTTTGTGGATATTACGTCAGGCTGCGTAGGGTTGACAGCCTGGGAAAATGGTTCTTTGCGGTATCAGCATAATGTGCATATCGGCACGCTTCGTCTGTTGGAAACATTTAAGCAGAATCAAAGGGATTCTCTTGATTTTCCGCAGGCGATGGCGGAATATATTCATGCAATTATGAGCCCTTTGTGGGGGGCGATTAAAAGGTATCATCCGAGCAGTATTATTTTGTCCGGAAGAGAAGCCCGAATTATTGCAAGTTTGATGAGACTTAGCATGGATGCGGAAAATAAGGCGGAAGTTAAAGCAGATGCATTTAAAAAGTTGTATATGGAAGCAGGATCACTTTCAGCATCACGTACAAGACAAAAGTACTATGTCAGTGAGCAATGGGCAATGACAGTTCTTCCTACTATTCATATATATAAAGAAATATTGGACAATGTTCCCGTAGAACATATTTTGATGTTTGGGACAACTTTTGTCGAAGCGGTGACTATGTTTTATGGAGCAGAGAAAGTAAAAGAACCTTTTATCTTATATATGCAGACGCAAAACATTGAGTTGACACGATCTATTGCCGCGGCCTATTATTATGAACCGCTCCATACAAAGGCCCTTGAACTGTACAGCCATGTAATTATTGCCGGTTTAAAGAAAAAAAGCGGGCTTACGAAGCGGGACGAATTTCTTCTGCGGATGGCGATTATTCTTTATCAAATTGGAAAATATGTAAATCTTCTGGATTCGCAGGCGCATGCCTGGAATTTAATAAGAGGTACGGATATATTTGGCATATCAGATAAAGAAAAAGATATTGTGGCAAGTGTCGTGTACTATGACCATAAGGGAAATCCAAGTGATGATGACACACCATTCCGTATTTTGTCAGATACGGCGAAGATGACGGCCTTAAAATTAATTTCCATATTTCGTATGGTTCGTGCCATGGATATTTCTCGAAAGCAGAAATTGAAAGACATAACAGCTCGTGCAACAGGTGATATTTTGATTATTGAATACGACAGCAGGGAAAATACGGCTCTTGAAACATGGATGTTTGATAAAAATAAAGAGTTCTTTGAAAATGTGTATGGTCTTGAAGTGAAATTGGAGCGTAGATGATTATGGAAACAGATGTAAAAAACAGTCGGTATTACTTAAACCGGGAATTATCCTGGCTGCAATTCAATAAACGTGTGCTTCAGGAAGCTGTAGATACCAGTAATCCTCTGCTGGAGAAGTTAAAGTTTCTGGCTATTACCAGTTCTAATTTAGATGAATTTTTTATGATCCGTGTGGCAGGACTTAAACACCAGAAAGAAAATGGTGTGAAAAGACGGGATATTGCGAATATGACACCAACAGAACAATTGGAAAATATTTCAGATGCCTGTCAGAAGTTGGTCGCCCAGCAATATATGCATTTGAAAGGCATTTTAAAAGAATTGGAGACAGAAGGGCTTGTATTTATAAAGCCGGCGGATGCGGATGAGCGGCAGAAACAATGGATGGGAAATTATTTTGAACGTGAAATTTTTCCTGTAGTGACACCGATGGCGGTGGATTCTTCGCACCCTTTTCCGTTCCTTGCATCCAAAAGTCTGAATATCGCCATGCTTTTGGAGAAAAATGAGCGTGATGAAGAAATGGATGAAGAAAATGATATTGATGTAAAAACCGCCATTGTTCCGGTGCCATCTGTGCTGCCGCGCATAATCCGTCTGCCTGATGTATCTGAAGCAAACAGCAGGCATTGTTTCGTTTTTCTTGAAGATATGCTTATGTTTTATGCAGCACGATTTTTTGTTGGCTATGATCTGCTTGAAGCCCGTGCATTCCGGATTACGAGGGATGCGGACCTTTATATCGATGAGGAAGATGCCCAGGATCTTGTGGTGGAAGTGGAGCGCCAATTAAAGAAACGGCAGCGTGGGCAAGCGGTACGCCTTGAGTTCGAAGTGGGAACGAGCCGGTTTATGCGGCGATTCATGACACAGGAAATGAATCTTGAAAAAGAAGATATGTATCAAATTGACGGGCCTTTGGATATGACTGTATTTTTTGGATTTTGCGGCATAAAGGGATATAATCATCTCCGCTATCCCGAGGCACATCCGCATTCGCCCTGGAGCATGCTCGAGCTGAAGCGTACTCCGGAAACAAATATTTTTGATATGATCCGGGAAAAAGATCTGTTGATTCATCTTCCCTATGAGTCTTTTGATGAATCAGTAGTTAATTTCTTGTATTCGGCAGCAAATGATAAAGATGTGTTGGCAATCAAGCAAACACTCTATCGTGTCAGTTCTTCAAGTCCTGTTGTCCAGGCGCTGGAAAAAGCTGTTCAGAATGGGAAACAGGTCACTGTTTTGATGGAAGTAAAGGCCCGCTTTGATGAAGCCAATAATATACTTATGGCAAGGCGGTTGGAAAAGGCGGGAGCCCATGTCATCTATGGTTTAGTCGGACTTAAAACTCATTCCAAATGTACTCTTGTCATCCGTCGTGAAAAAGATGGGATCCGTCGTTATGTTCATGTAGCGACCGGAAATTATAATGCGTCAACAGCGAAGCTTTATACAGATTTAGGGATACTGACCTGCAATGACCGTTTTGGAATTGATGCATCAGCTTTCTTTAATCTTCTTTCTGGATATTCTGACCCGCCAATCTGGGATTCTTTTATTGTAGCGCCAATTAACTTGAGACAACGCTGCATAGAACTCATTGACAGGGAAATCCATTTTGCAAAAAATGGGGAAGATGCCCATATGATTGCGAAAATGAATTCTCTTTTAGATAAGGGGATTATTGAAAAATTGTATGAGGCATCGCAGGCGGGAGTAAAAATTGAATTGATTGTGCGTGGCATCTGCGTTCTGATTCCGGGGATTCCCGGAATAAGTGATAATATTACAGTGCGCAGTATAGTGGGACGTTTTTTGGAACACAGCAGGATATTCTGGTTCCGAAATGGGGGACGTGAGGAACTTTATATAAGCAGTGCTGACTGGATGCCAAGAAATTTAAATGATCGTGTGGAGCTCATGGTACCTATTGAAGATCCGGAGATCAAGCGGCGTTTAAAACAGATGGTGGATATTGAATTGTCTGATAACCAGAAAGCACATATTATGCAGGCTGATGGTACTTGGTTGAAGACTATTTCCGCGGAGAATCAGTTATGTGCACAGGAGTATTTTCAGAAGATTGCAGAAAAACGTGATGCGGAAGATGAAATGACATTGGCACAAAAACTGGAACCATATACACCTGTACTTGGGCATGGAGATGGATCTGATTAAAGGGTTCCGATAAAGTTTCTGATTGGATATAATTGTATAGACGGTTGTTGCTGGGAAAAAACTCAACAATAGCCGTTATTTTATAAACAGGGAAGCTGGTGAATGGGTAAACGAAGGAAAGTATATTATCCACTTTTGGCATCTATTTCGGACGTTTTTGGGAAATGACACCTTTAATTGCCTATTATTAAAACAAATTACCCACTTTTAATAAAAATATAATTTTTCAGATAGTTGAAACCCAGGAAGAATGAGACAAAAAGAGACCATAAAAAATAATGGAACTAAAAAAATTTGTAAGTTGATCAAGTCAGAAATAAAAGAGGTACTAAGAGGCATTCCTTTTGAAAAGTGAGATTTAGTGTTTATGTATTTTAAAACTTTATGGATAAGTCCACTGGAGAAACAATATGTTTACAATATGGACGTAGGGGAGTAACTTAATTTCATTAAGTTATTTGTGGATTTAAAAGATATATATAATTTTATTTTGTTTATGTAAAGCATAGGTTGATTTATATATTATTCGATAAATTATGATTAAGATTAGCCAAAATATATTGTAAACCAAACCGTATTTGACAGAATGTCCACCTATGGTAGAATAATGCCTGTAGGAGAGACATTATGAAGATATTTATTAAAGAAAAAGTAAAAATCATGGTTGCTGTATTATTTCTTATTGTCGCAGCAATTATGCATACTGAGTTTGTTCTTGCAAACGTAAATCCAGCTTCTTTGCCGGAAATTAAAAATATCACTGTATATGACGGCGAAGTGCGGACTGTTGTAAAGACCCGGGGGAATACCTTTAAGGATGTTCTTGATTCGCTTTCGCAGCCGCTAAGGATGCATGATACTTATTGGACCAGTACAGAAAAACTAAAAGATGGGGCAGTTCTTTATGTGGAACGTTCGGTGCCGGTCACTATTATTGAAAATGATAAGGAAAAAATAATTTATACAACACAACAGACTGTTCAGGGAGCGGTCAATGACGCTGGATATGATTGGCGTAAAATGATGCCGCTGGAAGATGGTTTATCGAAGGTTCATGAAAATATGAAGATTCATATGGTTCCGTATACGGCTCGTAATGTAGTTCGTGAAGAATCTGTCCCCGCAGGATATACCATGTGGTATGATAGTTCTCTTGCGCCTGATGAAGTGGTGGTTGTTCAAGAGGGGACACCTGAACGGCGGCGTCTTGAAATTGAAGAATTTATTTCAGATGGTAAGGTGATTCATGAAAGCGTTTTCAAAGTAGAAACACTTGAGGCCGGGGTCAAGGGTATTGCGCGGACCGGGAAAAGAGATGGTGCCGTGGGATGGGTGACTACAATGAACGCTACCGCCTATCATCCTAATGATGGCGGTGGAGACGGTATAACGGCGACCGGGACTAAAGCAGGTTATGGAACTGTAGCGGTAGATCCAAGCGTAATCCCTTTGGGGTCTAAATTGTATATTCCGCAGTATGGTGAAGCGATAGCTGCGGATACGGGCGGAGCGATTGTCGGGCATAAAATTGACCTTTGTATGGAAAGCTACGAAGAATGTTACCAGTTCGGCCGTCGCGATGTGCAGGTATTTATAAATTATTAAGTGACTTAAATGTTTTTGGAAATCGGTATCTTCCTCTTTGCGATAAAGCGAGAGGAAAGACGCCGGTTTTTATTTTTGCGGAAGCGTCTGTTATAATATGAAAACAGGAGGCTTTATGTTCACTATTTTGGTTACTTTTCTTACTGTTATCGCGGATCAAATCACAAAGTATTTCGTGTGTATAAATATGGATCTGGGAGAAACTATACCTGTCATAAAAAATGTTGTCCACTTAACTTATATCATTAATCCGGGGGCGGCATTTGGCTTATTTCCCCATCAGGATGTGCTGTTCTTGGGAATAGTCATGATACTGTTACTTGCTTTTGCTTGGCTTAGGAATCGTATTCCTCAAAAGCCGGTATATTTTCCTTTGTCTATTGGGTTATTACTTGGCGGAGCGGTGGGAAATGCCTTGGATCGGTGCAGGATAGGCGGGGTTGTTGATTTTTTTGATTTTCGTATCTGGCCTATTTTTAACGTGGCGGATATTGCGATTTGTATAGGTGTGGCATGTATTGCATTTTATTTTTGGAGACATGATTGAATGAATCAGAATGTTTACTTGGTGTCTGTTGCAGATGAAGGGAAACGGCTGGATCAATTTTTAAAGGAGCGGACCGGGTTAACTCGTTCTGAGGTACAAAAGTGGATTAAGGCGGGGAATGTAAGTTCTGTCTCTTATACACATCTCCGAGCCCACGAGACTAAGGCGATCTGAAGGAGACCGTATCTCGTTTTTCTGGGAGGAGAAGAAAAAACAGGAACTTATTGGGCAAAATATCCCTCTTGATATTTTATATGAAGACAATGATATGATTGTCATCAATAAGAGAAGAGGTGTGGTAGTTCATCCCGGAGCGGGAAATACGGAAGGAACGCTGGTGAATGCTCTTCTTTTTCATTGCGGCGAACAACTGAGAAGTGTGGGGGATCCTGAAAGGCCAGGGATTGTCCACCGTTTGGATAAAGATACATCGGGTGTCATGGTGGCGGCCAAATCGGAACGGGCATATGGTATTTTACAAAAGGAAATTGCCAGTCATAAAGCACAGCGCTGTTATATCGCACTGGTGCACGGGCAGATGGAAGGCGATACTGGAGTAATTCGGCTGCCTTTGGGGAGAAGTACTAAAGATCGCATGAAATGGGATGTGCTGCATGAAACAGGCAGGCCTGCGGTAACGCATTTTCATGTTATAGAATATCTACCGCATTACTCATGGATTGAGTGCAAACTGGAAACAGGACGTACGCATCAGATTCGTGTTCATATGGCACATATCAGGCATGCGGTAGTCAATGATCCATTGTATGGATGGAAGAAAGATCATTTTCCGATAAAGGGACAGGCGCTGCATTCCCATACGTTGGAATTATGCCATCCTATTACGGGAGAAGTTATGCATTTTGAGGCGCCTGTGCCGGAAGATATGATAAACTGCCTTAATTTAGCAAGGAAAGAAAGCATGATATAATGAGGAAATCAAAAATAAATATATCGGGATTTAAAATCGGTACAGCAGAGAACAGAGAGGGGTTGACCGGTGTTACCGTTATTTTGGCACCTGATGGCGGTGCAACGGCCGGTGTAGATGTCCGCGGCTGTGCACCTGGGACAAGAGAGACGGATTTATTGGATCCAAGAAAAACCGTGCAAAAAATTCATGCCGTTGTTTTGTCAGGGGGATCTGCGTTCGGCTTGGAAGCCGCATCGGGATGTGTGAAATACCTGGCGGAACAGGGGGTGGGATTCCCGATAGGGAATGTATGTGTCCCGATTGTATGCAGTGCAGTGCTTTTCGATTTGATGATTGGAGATGAAAAAGCTTATCCTGATTTATTGATGGGATATGAAGCGGCTAAATCTGCATCCTCAGAATTCTTATCAGGATGTAACGGTGCCGGGACAGGTGCTACGGTGGGTAAATTGCTTGGATTTGGAAATGCCATGAAAAGCGGAGCAGGTTACCATGAGATTTCTTTACCCGGTGGTCTTCGCGTTGGTGCTTATGTGGTGGTCAATGCCTGCGGAGAGGTATTTGAGGGAGAAAAAATATTCGCCGGTGTTTTTTCCCGGAGCAGAAAAAAGATCATATCTTCTCATGAATTGATGCTTAGCGGTATTACGCGGGAGTTTAGCGGAGCAAATACCACGATCGCCTGCGTTATTACAAATGCAGCACTGAGTAAAGCGGAATGCAGTATAGTATCCGGTATGGCACATGACGGATATGCCCGATCTATCCGACCGGTCCATACGACAATGGATGGAGATGCGATTTTTACAATGGCTTCCGGAGAGTATGAGACGGCGGTGGATACGGTAGGCTATCTGGCAGAAGATGCCATCCGTCTGGCAGTGATTGATGCCATAAAAAATACGGAAACTATGGGAGGATGCATTTCGTATAATGATATTTTTTCCGGGTAATGTTTTGACAAGTATTCCGAGTTTGATTTAAAATAATAGTGTTCTGGGGATGTACCGGTTTCGACAGGAGATTCTGTATCATAAAAAGCGAGTCGGGATTCCATCTACCCCGTTAAACGGTGGAAAAACTTAAACGCAAAACATGATTTTGCTTTAGCAGCTTAATCTGCTAATGTCCCCTAAAGTTTTCCTATGACTTCAGGCTGACATCAACCAATAGGATACCGAGAGAGGAGGCTTGGGACTTTTTAGGGAAACTAATTCCAAGATCGGCAAAGGTAGTTTGTTTTTGTACGATACTTTGCTTAAATAAAAAAACAAGAACTGCACTCGGAGAAGTTTATGGGGCAGGCTTTTTGGACAGGGGTTCGACTCCCCTCATCTCCACCAGAAGTGTTATCAGGTCATATACATGGCCTGTTTTTTTATGACTCAATATATCAAAAAAAGTATATTGACAAAATTCGATTAATAGACTATGATGATCTTAGTAAATTAATCTTTCATAGAAAAGGAGTGTTCGATATGATCCAGCCGATTAAAGGAGTAGAAAAAGTGAATGAAGTTATTTCAGGCGGGAATGTAATTATAGGGGTTAGTGCGCCATGGTGCGGTTATTGCCGTCGTCTTCGCCCGATTTTAGAAAAGATTTCCGAGGAAATTGATGTGCCGATCTATGGACTTAATTTTGATGATGATCAGGCTG
>ERZ1504853.231-NODE-231-length-12992-cov-2.986086_pt1 | contig 12992 bp, 9 predicted proteins | sample MGYA00575752_ERZ1504853 | MGnify/ENA primary metagenome ERZ1504853 (study PRJEB39906, sample SAMEA3182064) | gut metagenome | biome: human; feature: gut; material: Stool; isolation source: human stools | place: Canada | collected 2013-01-28 ... | reverse complement strand
TGAAACAGCTGGCGGAAGGCTGGGAACAGCCGCCCACCTTTTTCGAGCTGGCTCTGGCCGTCGCCCTGCGCCACTTCCGGAAAAACAGCGTGAACTTCATCATTCTGGAAACAGGGCTAGGCGGAAGGCTGGACGCCACTAACGCCGTGCCCAAAGACATTGCCGTACTGGCCCCCATCGGTCTGGACCACCAGCAGTATCTGGGAGATACCCTGGAAGAAATCGCCGCGGAAAAAGCGGCCATCATCGCCCCCGGCAAACCGTCCGTAACCGCCGTGCAGCACCCGGACGTCATGGCCGTCATGGAACGGACGGCGCGGAACCGCCGTTCTCCCCTCACGATTGCCCGGGCGGACCGGAACACGCCCCGCCCATGCCTGCCCGGAGCCCATCAGCGGGAAAACGCAGCCCTGGCGCTGGAAACCATGAGACGGCTCCATGCCCTTCCCTCCCCTGCCGCAGCCGCCGCTGCCCTGGCCAGGGTACAGTGGCCCGGACGGTTCGAACGCCTTGAGACGCCCCCTCTGGTACTGGACGGCGCTCATAACGAACATGCGGCGCGCGTGCTCGCGGCCACGTGGAAAGAGGAATTCCCGGGACGGAAGGCGGCGCTGGTTTTTGCCGCATCCGCAGACAAGCATATCCGGGAAATGATTCCGGTTTTGCGGGAAATTGCCGGAGAATGGCACCTGGTTCCCTGCACTTCCCCCCGCATCATGCCGGCGCAAGAAATGGCTGCCCTGCTGGCCGGGCAGGAAACCGGCCCCGTTTTCATTCATTCCACGCTTCCGGACGGGCTGCAGGCGGCGCTGGCTTCCCCGTTCCCCGCTCTGGCGGCAGGTTCCCTGTTCCTTCTGGGAGATTTGAAAGCATTGCTCCGCCATGCGGAAAAACGCAGCACCGCCCAATAACCCCTACAGCCTTTTTGCTTTTCCCCGTGACTTCCGACGACATGACCCTTTCCGCCCTCCGGCCCGGAGACCTGCGTCCCGAACTGCTGGCTCCCGCCGGGGACATGGACTGCGCCCGCGCCGCCGTAGCCAATGGCGCAGACGCCATTTATTTCGGTCTGGACCGTTTCAACGCCCGTCTGCGCGCAAACAACTTCACGCTGGATTCCCTTCCGGAACTGATGCGTTTCCTTCACGCGCACGGCGTGAAGGGGTACGTGACCATGAATACGCTCATTTTCACCTCCGAGCTGGCGGACGCCCTCTCCTACCTGGGCCACCTGAATGCCGCCGGCGCGGACGGGGTCATCGTGCAGGACATCGGACTTGCCCGCTGCCTGACGGAATGGGGAAGGCAGGTTCCCGGCATGAAGCTGGAACTGCACGCCTCCACCCAGATGACGCTTTCCTCTCCGGACGGGCTGGAATTCGCCTCCGGATTCCTGGACCTGAAGCAGGCCGTCCTGGCCCGGGAACTGAGCCTGAAGGAAATCGGGCAATGCGTACGGCATACGGACATACCCCTGGAAGTATTTGTTCACGGGGCGCTCTGCGTGGCCTACTCCGGCCAGTGCCTTACATCGGAAAGCCTGGGCCAGCGCAGCGCCAACAGGGGGGAATGCGCGCAGGCCTGCCGCCTGCCCTATTCCCTGGTTGTAGCCGGCAAAGCCGTTCCCCTGGGAGAACGGCGCTACCTGCTCAGCCCCCAGGACCTGTGCGCCATTGACCGCATCCCGGACCTGGTCCGCATGGGCGTAAAAAGCTATAAGATAGAGGGTCGCCTGAAAAGCCCGGAATACGTTGCGGCGGTGACGGCGGCCTATAGAAAAGCCCTGGACGCCGCCTGCGCTGGAATACCTGTGGATGAAATGGTGACCGTACGCGACCGCTACGCACTGCAAATGGTATTTTCACGCGGCTTCTCCACAGGCTGGCTGGACGGAACGGACCACCCGCGTCTGACCCACGGCCGCTACGGTAAAAAGAGGGGCGCTTACGCAGGCGTCATCATGAACAGCGGTCAGGGCTGGCTGGATATCAGACCGGAAGGAGGCATTCCGCTCGCGCCCGGTGACGGCTTCGTCATTGATGCAGGGGAAGACCGCAATGAAGAACAGGGCGGTCGTATCTGGAAAGTGCAGAGAAACCGCCTTTTCTTTCATGGAAAAGCATCCCGCATTGACTGGAGCAGGGTCAGGCCGGGGCAGAAGCTCTGGAAAACGGATGATCCGGCCCTGAACGCGGAGTTGAAAAAAATGCGGGAACACCTGCTGGAAGCCTCCGTACCCCTCCATTTGACATGCACCGGATCCGCCGGGGAGCCTCTGACGGTTTCCTGCCCGGAATACGGGTGTTCCGTGCAGTCCGCACAGCCCCTGCAAACGGCGGAAAAACGCCCGCTGACTCCTGAAGCGCTGAAACAGCAGCTTGGCAGACTGGGAGGAACGGGGTTCCGCCTGGCTTCCTGCGAATGCCGGCTGCCGAACGGGTTGATGCTCCCGCTCAGCATCCTCAACCAGGCAAGGCGCGCCCTCGTGGAACAAATTCAAACGGTCCGGCAGGAGAGGGAAGCCCCCGTTCCCTCCCGTCTTTCTGCGGCTTTCACCCCTTCCGCGCTTCCGGCGGGGGCGGCAGCTCCGGACGCGCCGCCGCACCTGTCTGTGCTGTGCCGCAGACCGGAACAGATACCTTCCGTTCTGGATGCCGGGGCGGATGCCGTTTATCTGGACTTTGAAGACCTCCGGGACTATGCGGCGGGAGTGAAAGCGGTTCGGCAGCACGCGGACAGCATCCCCGTCTTTCTGGCGACGCCCCGCATCCAGAAGCCGTCTGAAACCGGTTACTTTAAGCTCATGGAACGGGCGGAGCCGGACGGCATCCTCATCCGCAACCTGGGCGCGGCGCAATACTTCCGTCATTCCCCCCTGCGCCGCATTGGGGATTTTTCCCTGAATGTCGCCAATCCGTATAGCGCGGCTATCCTGAAAGAACGGGGGAGGCTGGAATATCTCACCCTCTCTTACGACCTGAACGCGGAACAGGTGGCGGACCTGCTCCGCGCCACGCCGCCGGAATGGTTTGAACTGACTCTGCACCAGCATATGCCCATGTTTCACATGGAGCATTGCGTGTTCTGCACCTTCCTGTCGGACGGCACCAGTTATAAGAATTGCGGACGCCCCTGCGAACGGCATCATGTGCAGCTGCGTGACCGCGTAGGCCAGCTTCATCCCCTGCTGGCGGACGCCGGGTGCCGGAACACGCTGTTCAACGGACGCGCTCAGACGGGAGCCGGCTTCCTCCGGGGCTTCCGCCGCCTGGGTCTTTCCCGCTTCCGTCTGGAACTGCTGGATGATCCCCCGGAAAAAATACGCCTTCTGGTGTCCCGCTACCGGGAATTGCTGGACGGCTCCTGCACGGCGGCCCGGCTCATCCGGGAACTGGATGTCGCGGAACAGCTCGGCACCACGGAAGGTACGCTCCGGCCCAGATAATGTCCCTTTGAACAATGGTCAATCCCTATTCGGATTCCCGGTTTTGACCATACATGTTCAATATTTTATCATTCTTTAAAAGGATACCCATTTTTCTACCCATGCCGGCCATTTCCTTTTTCACCTGGTCGCTGGTAATGCCTTTTAAATGGTCCTGCACAAATTTATGCGCCTGCATCATATATTTCTCATCATTCCACATGATGAGAAACCGGCGGTAGCTTTTCATCATTTTAATGAAAATTTTTTCCTTGCCGGTCAAAGCCAGCAACGCCTGTTGAAAAGCTTTGCTGGTTTTGCTCTTCATTTTGGAATTCCATTTGACATTTTTTGATTTTTCCAGCCATAAATTTAAGAAATTACCGGTAGTCCCTTCCTTGTAAACAGCATGGAGTTTAACCTCAGGGCAGTCGGCAATCAGCTTTTTCCAAAATTGCCGGATGAAAAGTTCCTCTGCTTCGGGCGTACTGTCCGGGCTGACCCCGCAGGCGTACAATTCATAGGGATTCACCTTTTCAGGGTTAATCTTCAAAACATGACCCGCCACGTAATCAATCAGGTTATGTTCATGGGGCATCGCCTTGCTGAACTGGATGAGGTACTCCAGCTTCTTCTTATCGCCCGCACCTCCCGCCTTGATACCCAAATAACGCACCCAGGCCGGATAATTGTAAGGATTGGCCCGGCACGCCTCCTGAAGCAGCAGTTCCACATGCTGCAGATTCCGGGAATAAAAAGATAAATCGTACATCAAGGAAGATTCACGGGCCTGGGGACCCTGCCAGAAAGCGCAGAGGGCGGAGATAATCTGCACGGGGCCTTTCCACGGCAGTTTATTTCCACCATTGGCCCAGTTCCATCCTCCAATGTTGTTGCCGATCAGCCATTGCCCTTTGGGGTGCTTCCAAATAAAAGCGCAATGCCCCGGCTGCCCGATGGGGTACGCCGGGACGCCTTTGGCTCTTAAAAAACCCGCGGCCCCCTTGGAAACGGCTCCGCACACGCCTCCGTATTCCGTATAAAGCTGAAGAGTGATGGGCTTGTTATCGTAAAACGCGGCCCCGGCATGGATGCTGATTCCTCTGTGATTCTTTTTACGGTAGGGAATAAATCCGGTAAATTTACCCCCTGCCTGCTCGGGTTTGATATTTTTCCCTTCAATAAATTGCTGGGCCCATGCCAGATCTTCCAGACTCTCTTTTCCTCTCAGAACCACGGCCCACTCCCACGGTTCAAGGCTGTCGGCCTGCGGATAACACCTGCCATGATGATGGGAATCATGGTAAAATCCATACCTGGCTATACATTCCTCTGCCGTGAAAACATCGGCGATGAGACAGGCCCCCAGGGCGATGTTAAGGTCAACTCCGCACAAGTCCCTGTCTGCGCTATTCCACAGACGGTAAAGAATAGCCAGACTGCTCTGCTGAGCATACCCTGCATGGGCCAGTTTCCGGAAAACTTCCGGATGGGAGACAAGCCACCTGGTAAACGTCCGGTCCCGGAGCTCTCTTGTTGAAAACGCCTTTTCCTGGCTGGCATAACGGAAAAATTGTCCGATATGGCACAGTTGCTCCAATTCCGGATGATGTACTATCCGCCGGATTTTTTCCGGTGAAAGAGTACCGGAATCAAGATGTTTCCGGAGTTGATTCCGTACGCCGTCAATGATGACTGAAGAATAATCCGCCCTCAGCAAACTCTCCACGGCGGTGGCATCCCGGGCCCGGGAAACGCCAGATACCAGTAACAGGACGCAGCACAACAGCATTCTCAGCAGAATCTTCGCGGCCATGGCGGTTAATCCCCCTTCCCGAGTTTTCTGTGTTCCCGGAGCATCCCGGGAGAGTACAGGAAACGGGTGTCCTTGTCCATACCCCCGGTCCTTTCCAGAAACTCCACCAGCTCCCGGTCCGTCTTGTAGCCGCATTCCCTCAGCCTTTCCAGCGCGCGGCCCCTATTCCCGGGGTGAAGCTCCAGAACGATATTCAACAGGACACCCTCGCTGTTCTCAATATACCAGCGGAAGGACTGCCGGAGGCGGACCAGTTCGTCCACGTTCCGCTCGTACAGGGCCTTCCTGCGCCGTTCCTCTTCCGCACCGCAGGCGGCGAGGTTTTTCGTCTCCCGGTAGCGCCAGTAGGGCAGCGTGTCGACCGGCCTCACGGGATGGAACTTCCCGTGCTCCGCCTCCAGCCCGGCGATGTAGCGGTAAACGGCGGCGCCCTGAAGCATCATCCGCCTGATATATTCGAACTCCGCCTCCAGGCAGAACCTCGCGAGCTCCTTCCCTTGCCTGAGCCTCTTGTTCTCCCTGACATAGGTTTGAATTTTGGAAAGATTCGTATATGCCTTAAATTTGGTTTCCAGCTCACTTCCGTTGATCCAAATGGAAAAGTTGTCCAGCCGGTAGTCCTGATAGGGGGCCTTGACGACCATGTTGTTGATGAACAGGGCGTTTTCCAGCTCCTCCGGGGTCATTCCGCCGTCCTCGTCAAACAGCTCCCTGTTGAGCACGGGCAGCGCCTGCTGGTAAAAGTCGCCCAGCTTCCCCTGATCCAGCAGGTCTTTCAGATGCCGCGCGTCCCCGCTCAGCCGTTCAATCCGGATGTCCATGAAGGAGGGCAAATCGTCGTACACAGCAGCTTCATCCGCGCGGCTCCCCAGAGAAAAGAGCAGGAAGAAGGAAAGGCTGAGGGGAACCATCCCCGACAGGATATTCGCGGCCATGGCGGTTAATCCCCCTTCCCGAGTTTTCTGTGTTCCCGGAGCATCCCGGGAGAGTACAGGAAACGGGTGTCCTTGTCCATACCCCCGGTCCTTTCCAGAAACTCCACCAGCTCCCGGTCCGTCTTGTAGCCGCATTCCCTCAGCCTTTCCAGCGCGCGGCCCCTATTCCCGGGGTGAAGCTCCAGAACGATATTCAACAGGACACCCTCGCTGTTCTCAATATACCAGCGGAAGGACTGCCGGAGGCGGACCAGTTCGTCCACGTTCCGCTCGTACAGGGCCTTCCTGCGCCGTTCCTCTTCCGCACCGCAGGCGGCGAGGTTTTTCGTCTCCCGGTAGCGCCAGTAGGGCAGCGTGTCGACCGGCCTCACGGGATGGAACTTCCCGTGCTCCGCCTCCAGCCCGGCGATGTAGCGGTAAACGGCGGCGCCCTGAAGCATCATCCGCCTGATATATTCGAACTCCGCCTCCAGGCAGAACCTCGCGAGCTCCTTCCCTTGCCTGAGCCTCTTGTTCTCCCTGACATAGGTTTGAATTTTGGAAAGATTCGTATATGCCTTAAATTTGGTTTCCAGCTCACTTCCGTTGATCCAAATGGAAAAGTTGTCCAGCCGGTAGTCCTGATAGGGGGCCTTGACGACCATGTTGTTGATGAACAGGGCGTTTTCCAGCTCCTCCGGGGTCATTCCGCCGTCCTCGTCAAACAGCTCCCTGTTGAGCACGGGCAGCGCCTGCTGGTAAAAGTCGCCCAGCTTCCCCTGATCCAGCAGGTCTTTCAGATGCCGCGCGTCCCCGCTCAGCCGTTCAATCCGGATGTCCATGAAGGAGGGCAAATCGTCGTACACAGCGGCTTCATCCGCGCGGCCCCCGACGGAAAAGAAGAGAAACACGGAAAGACAGAGGGAAAGGTAATAGTTCATAAAGAAAATCAGTTGCTTGTTGCGGTGACGATGCCCGGGTCATTTTTGTTCAATCCCTTGAACTTCTGGATCCGGTAGTGCACCGTTCCCGTATCGGGATCGCGCCTGATGGAGAAAACCTGATCCGTGTTGAAATCCCAGAGCACTTTTTCTTTCGTGTACCTGCCGCCTTGGGGTTTATCCGTGCATCCGAATATCTGCCAGCGGCACTTCCACGTCCAGCCGATGGACCCCGAGAATGCGTCAATGAGCGCCGGCGGATACAGGCAGTTGGTGCTGTCATAGACTTCATTGGTGACGGAAACCCGTGCGGGCTCCGGCAAAGGCGCATGCTCGCTGACCAGGGGATGGTCCGGAAGAGGGTCGGGCTCATAACCGGCATGCTGCTCCAGGGAGTAAAGATTGGTGAAGCTGACGTTCAAGGGATACACGCGCAGGATGCGGAGGGCGCTCAGCCCCGCGGTGCATCCCACCTTGGCCGCTTCTTCCTCCGCCTGCCGGAAAGGGCTCTCCGCCCCCGCGTACATCAGCCCCTGGGGCGGGATGAGGGTGAATTCCACCACCTGCTCCACCCCGTCCACCTCAGCTTTCACCTTGAGCGTCTGCCGCGCTTTGGCCAGGGTATTGATGTTGACGATGACTTGATCCGGTTTATTATCTATACTATCAAGCTTGAAATATTCCCCTCCTTCCACGGCGGACCAGTCACACCGGGTGCCTTTGGGAAGTTTTTTGCCGTCCAGCGTGGCGGTCAGGGTGATGTATTCCCGGAGGGTGACGGTCGTTCTTTCTCTGTTGCTTTTGTCTATCTCCTCCTGGGGAGGGTTGCGATCGGGATACCTGAAATATACTTCCGCCGCGCAGAACTGGGTTTTATGCCGTATTTCAACGCCCTTGGACGCCAGCGCGTTGAACGCCAGGAAACAGCAGGCCAAAAACGGGAAAATAAATGTTTTCATAAAAAAACGACCAAACATCGTTAAATCCAAAAAACAGATCATTGTCAATCCATATGCCACATAATTAAAAAAATTCCTAGACGGACTGCGGTCCCGCACAACGGCATGCCCGGCAGCAGGCCAAAAACCGCTGACGAACGCGGCATGCACCGCCCGCGCCTTGAAGCGGCGCGCAAACCGCCCTATGATGGTTCCCATGGGAATGGGAGACACCTTTTCCCGGAACTTCCGCAAAATGAATCATTCCCTTAAAGACCGCCTGATCCGTCACATGGAAGACGGACGTTACGAACCCCAGAGCAAATCCGAACTGGCCCGCGCCCTGAACGTGGATTCCCGGCAGAAGCTGGATTTCCGCGCCCTGGTGGACCAGATGGAGGAGGAAGGAAAACTCGTGCGGCTACAAAAGGGCAGATACGCTTTAAAGCGGGAACGCCGGAACCTGGTGCATGGCATGATCCGCATCCTGCGCTCCGGCAAGATTCTTTTTCTCCCCAGAAAAGGGGATCCCGCCGCTGCGGCCCTGGGATGGGACACGGAAGCCATTCCGGAGCGGGAACTTAAACCCAACCGTCTGGGTACTGCCCTGGACGGGGACCGGGTGGCCGTGCGCGTGGAACGCAAGGCGGCCAGGGGCCGGAGGAATATCCGCAGGGACCGCTTTTCTTCCCCGGATGCCGGCATGAAAGCCCGCGTGGAGGAAGTGACGGAACGCGCGCGCTCCCGCTGGCTTGGCGTCTTCCGCACCGGAAAGAACAAGCCGGGCCGCGTGCTGGGAGACGGCGTAAGCTCTCCGTCATCCATTGAACTGGCGGAAAAACCCGCCATGGAGGTGCTTCCCGGCCAACTGGTTTCCGTGGAACCCGTAACCTGCGGTGAGGAAAAGAAAGCCCCGCGCGGGAAAATCGTGGAGGTGCTCGGCTATCCGGACGAGCCCCACGTGGACATGGAAGCCGTTATCAGAAAATATGGCCTTTCCGCCGAATTTCCCGCCTCCGTGCTCCGGGAACTGGAAACGCTGCCTCAAAACCCTTCCCCCGGGGAACTCGCCCGCCGGGAAAACTGGACGGACCGTACCGTCATCACCATTGACCCGGCAAGCGCCCGGGATTTTGACGACGCCATTTCCATCACGGCCACTCCGTCCGGCTGGACGCTGGCCGTTCACATTGCGGATGTCTCCCATTTCGTCAGGCCCGGCGGCGCGTTGGATGGGGAAGCCCTGCGCCGCGGCAATTCCACGTACCTGCCGGACCGCGTCCTTCCAATGCTCCCGCCCCGCCTTTCCGACGATTTGTGCAGCCTGCGGCCGGATGTCGTGCGCCTGACAAAAGTATGCGAAATGAAATTTGATCAAAAGGGGAAGATGCTCCGTGCACGCTTTGCGGACGCTTTCATCCGCAGCAAGGCGCGCCTGACCTATCAGGAGGCCTTCGCCATGCTGAAGGGAAACGACAAGGGGGAAGTTCCCTCCACGGTGCGGGAAGCCTGGAATCTGGCCTCCATCCTGCGCCGCAACCGCTACGCCAAGGGAGCCCTGGATCTGGACTTCCCGGAAGTGAGAGCCGTTATGGACAAGGACGGCCGCGTGACGGGCATCATCACGGAAGAGTACGATGAAAGCCACCAGCTTATTGAGGAGTGCATGCTGGCCGCCAACGAAGCCGTGGCCCTGGCCCTGAAAAACGGGAACCGTCCCACCATCTACCGTGTCCACGAAGAGCCGGATTCCTCCAAACTGTTTGAATTCGGCCAGTTGTGCAAATTGTACGGGTATCCCGTCCACGATATCGGACAACGCCAGTACCTGAATGAACTGATGAAGTCCATCAAGGGTTCCCCGGACGAGCAATTGCTTAAGCTGGCGCTCCTGAAAAGCCTGATGAGGGCCAGGTACGACACGGAGCCCCTGGGCCACTACGGCCTGGCCACTCCCAATTACTGCCATTTTACCAGCCCCATCCGCCGTTACGCGGACCTGGTGGTTCACCGCTCCCTGAATCCCCTGCTGGCTAATCCTCCCAAAGGAGCCAAAGGAGCAGGCAGTGCAGGCAGGCTGGAGGAAGACGCGGAACACATTTCAGAGACGGAACGCATTTCCGCCAGCGCGGAAAAGGACGCGAACCGGATGAAACTCTTCGAATGGCTGGAAGGCCAGTGCTACACGGAGCATCCGGAAGTGCACGAAGCTCTGGTTACGGAAACGCGCCACTTCGGCGTGCTACTGGAAATACCGCGCCTCCAGATTAAGGGGCTGGTCAAGCCGGACAAGCTTCCCGGCGGCCGCTGGGTGTATGAGGCGTTCGCCAGCCGCTGGAAGAACGACCATGGTTCCGTGCTGTGCGCGGGGCTGCGCGTTCCCGTCATTCCCGTGAAAGTGGACAGGGAGCAGCAGTGGGCGGATTTCGCCATCGTCTCACGGGAGAAACCGCGGCAAACGGGAAAAACGGCCTTCCCCGCCAAACAGGAGAAGGGCACATCCGGCCACGGGCGGCGGAACCGCTGACGGCATACGCCCGTATATGGAAACAATCCCATACGGGAGTCAAATCCGATTCTCCCTGCAGCAGAATCAAATCTGCATTATCCTACACAATTTTTCTTGAAGTAAATTGTATTTTTCATGTATAGAATAACTGTTGTTTACTTGTGAATCCGACCTCACGCCTATGAATTCAGGACGCTGACTCCGTAAGTAAGCACCATATGAATGCTGAATGCCAAGGTCCGCTCCCGGGTCTGGAGCGGACCTTTTTCCCGGAAGCCTGTCATGAAGAAACGGGAAGGGCCAACAAGGGTGTCCAATTTACATGACAGCCATTCAGCGCCTCCCCGAACGCACTCCCTTTAATTACGCCGATCTGACCGATTACCGCGAAGGGCAAATCACCAGTCTGGCCCTTATTCGCTCCAAAGGAGTCAACATGACCATTCTGGCCTTTGACAGCGAACAGCTCCTTCCCACTCACCAGACGCCCGGTCCTGCACTGATACAGATTCTGGACGGGACGGCATACTTCACCGTGGGCAATGAAGAAGTTATTCTGCCCCAAGGAAAGAGCCTCCTGATTCCCGCCGGAGTGCCTCATTCCGTCATTGCCCGGGAACGGTTCAAAATGCTGGTTACTTCCATCCTGCCGCTGGACTGACCGGGAAGCCCTCCCCTGAAAATAACGAAGAACCATTCCGGGGAATTGCCACCTGGACATGGATCTGCGGCAAAACCATTCTTTCCAGGCTTCTCCTGACACGGGAATCACGCAGATACGCAACATGCCGGAACAGGAGGACGGGCGGAAACGGCCTGCTCAGGCCTGGGCCTTTTCTCCTGCGGCCAGCGCCTCAAAACGGGCCAGCACCCAGCAAAGATCGGAAAGGCGGTTCAGGAACAGGGCCGTGTTCACGTTGCTCAGGGCATGATCCAGCCTCAACGCCACCACACGGCGTTCCGCACGGCGGCAGACGGAACGGGCCAGGTCCAAATACGCGGAGCCCAGCGATCCTTCCTTGCCCGGGCGGGCCCAGCCTTTGAAACGGATGTCGCATTCCTTTTCCAGCAAATGGGCCTGTTCCTCCAGCCATGCCACATCTTCCGCCGTAATGCGGGCGTACCCCTTGGCGTCATATTTGGGCAAATCTTCCTCCATCGTGGCCAGTTCCCCCATGGCTCCCACCAGGCGCGCCTGGACGCCGTCCAACATCTCCACCGTCCGGGAGCTTACCCCGGAATGGCGCACCACGCCAATCAGGGAATTTAATTCATCCACCGTTCCGTAAGCTTCAATGCGCGGCGCTGTCTTGGGACTCCGCCTGCCGAACATCAGGTCCGTTTCGCCGCTGTCTCCACGTTTGGTGATTACGCTCATACCATGTACCCTACCATGCCCGCGCCGTCCTGCACGCAAAAAAGAAGGCATATTCCGGAGCGGGAGCCAGCGCCATCTTTCCCGGCATATACCGCACTCTCTATTCTTTTGACATGCAATAAAAACCATATAAGAAGAATGAATAAATGCTTCGTCTTCTCGCCGTTTTCCTCCCTCTCTTCATCAGCTTCCTCTTTGAGGCATGCTCTAAACAGGGAAGCGCCCTGCTGCCCGGAGAAATAATCGTGAACGCATCGGAACTGCCCGGCCCCATACAGGAATGGAAGACGGATTTGGCCTGTGAAAGATGCCTGACCATCAATCTGGACAATCCGTCCCTTCCCTGGTTCCGCATCGCTGAGGGCATATCGGAGGCTTATGCGCATGGCGTGAATAATCTCCGTTTGAAAAGAGGGGATGCCATCGCGTCCGCCTTTGGAAATGGAATTTGCTGGGATCTTCCCGTCTCCACGGATATGGCCCCAGAATCTGATCCGGAATCTGAAAAAGACATGAACCCGGACACTCCCTGCCTTCCCGACGGTGCCATTCTGGAACATCCTTTCCGTGAAAATGATTTTCTTGTTTTCAGCAAAACACCTTCCCGGAAACCCGTTTATCCCATCGTGAAATTTATCCGGTCCCCTTACCCGGAAAGAGGGAACTACCAGCTTGTTTACTGGCGTATCCAGAAAAAACCATCCGGTCCATCCCGGAAAAACGACCTTCAGGCTTTCTCCAATATGGCAAATGAACATATCAACCAGTGCAGAGCATTCATTTTCCTCATTGAGAACGAAACACCCTGCGGAGAAGTATTCGACTATCTGAATGCCATTGACGGGAGAGACACGCTGGTGGGCGTAACCTTTTCCCGTGAAAATGAATAACGTCTCCCAACAAGGATTCATCAGGGCTTTCCTCCCCCCGCTCCTCCTCATCATGACACGTCAGGCCGTTTGAAACTTTTCCCAACGGCTGTACAACCCCTGCATGACCCGGACCAGAGATGGATTGGCGGCGGAAACCGCACCATCCGTCAAAGCGCCTCTCTGGACGCGAGACTACATCC
>ERZ1504853.228-NODE-228-length-13191-cov-5.444732_pt1 | contig 13191 bp, 10 predicted proteins | sample MGYA00575752_ERZ1504853 | MGnify/ENA primary metagenome ERZ1504853 (study PRJEB39906, sample SAMEA3182064) | gut metagenome | biome: human; feature: gut; material: Stool; isolation source: human stools | place: Canada | collected 2013-01-28 ... | reverse complement strand
ATGTCATTGTTGAATACAAACGGACTACTGGCAACAGCAATTGCTTGTGCGGCATTCTGCATACCGATTTCTATAATGAGTGTACGTTGTTCTTTCCGGTTGAGGCGCATGGACTTCGATAGCACTACGCCGCCTCCCATAGCCAGCAGGATAAGAATGGAGATGCAGAGGCCCAGTTTGCCGAATTGGCCGGTGATGGTAGCATGATGCTGTATGAAGAAGATGGTTGCCAGCAGGATAAGTGTGGGAAAGGCTGTCTTGGACAATATCTTATGAATCCTTTCTGCCATTTGCGGACGGTAGCGCTTCGTGAATATGCCGGCTACAATGGGAAGAAGCATCAGAACCAGGTTCTGCATGATAAGGCTTCCTACGGGGAGATGGATATCTATGTCCAGATTGCTGTCTACAAAGTGTGTGGCGAATTCCATAATCACGGGGATAGTGAACAGCGTAATAATGCTGCTGCATGCCGTCAGTGACACGGACAATGCTACGTCTCCTTTGGCTATCATGGAGAAGATGTTGGATGAGCTGCCGCCTGGCGAGCAGGCTATGAGTATGATGCCGATAAAGAACAGAGGTTCGAGCTGGAAGACATGTCCTAAAGCAAATGCCAGCATCGGCAGTAGGATGATTTGGCCTACCAGCCCGGCAATAATGGGGCGGGGGCGTTTGCGGAACAGTTGAAAGTCTTCGGTTTGTAATGTCAGTCCCAGTTCAAACATCAATAAGGTAAGAATGGGGAGGACTATCCATATTGCATTCATAAGTCAAATCATTTTGGAGGCTGCAAAGATAGCAAATCTTGTTTATACTTTGTCATTTTGTCAGTCTTTGTCTGCCAAACAAACAGCTTGTCGGTTTGGCACGGTTTTCGTAAGTTGTTTATTGCTTGTTTAAAGCAAAATTACTATTATAATAAATGTATAACATATAAAACAAAAAGACTATGAACATTAAACCATTAGCAGACAGAGTGCTGATACTCCCTGCACCTGCAGAAGAAAAGACAATTGGCGGTATCATTATTCCTGATACAGCGAAAGAGAAACCTTTGAAAGGTGAAGTTATTGCAGTAGGCAACGGAACAAAAGACGAAGAAATGGTGTTGAAGGTTGGTGACACAGTGTTGTATGGCAAGTATGCTGGTACTGAACTGGAAGTTGAAGGAACCAAGTATCTCATCATGCGTCAAAGCGATGTGCTCGCTGTTTTGGGATAATTTTTAATTAGTAAACCGTTAAATAGTAAATAAAATTATGGCAAAAGAAATATTATTCAATATCGATGCCCGCGACCAATTGAAGAAAGGTATCGACACACTGGCAAATGCAGTGAAAGTAACCCTCGGCCCTAAAGGTCGTAACGTTATCATCGAAAAGAAATTCGGTGCTCCCCACATCACGAAAGATGGTGTAACGGTAGCGAAAGAAGTTGAGTTGGCAGACGCATATCAGAATACCGGCGCACAGTTGGTAAAGGAAGTTGCTTCCAAGACCGGTGATGATGCAGGTGATGGTACTACAACCGCTACTGTTTTGGCTCAGGCCATCGTAGCCGAAGGCTTGAAGAACGTGACTGCTGGTGCCAGCCCGATGGATATCAAACGCGGTATCGACAAGGCTGTTGCCAAAGTGGTTGATTCTATCAAAGGACAGGCAGAGAAAGTGGGTGACAACTATGACAAGATTGAACAAGTTGCTTCTGTTTCTGCCAACAATGACCCCGTTATCGGTAAGCTGATTGCAGACGCTATGCGCAAAGTTTCCAAAGACGGTGTCATCACTATCGAAGAGGCCAAGGGTACTGATACTACTATCGGTGTGGTTGAAGGTATGCAGTTCGATCGTGGCTACCTCTCTGCTTACTTCGTTACCAACACGGAGAAGATGGAGTGCGAAATGGAGAAACCGTACATCCTGATTTATGATAAGAAGATTTCCAACTTGAAAGATTTCCTGCCCATTCTTGAACCGGCAGTACAGACTGGTCGTCCTTTGCTGGTTATTGCAGAAGATGTGGATAGCGAAGCGCTGACAACTTTGGTTGTAAACCGTCTGCGTTCTCAGTTGAAGATTTGTGCAGTGAAGGCTCCGGGCTTCGGTGACCGTCGCAAGGAAATGTTGGAAGATATTGCAGTGCTGACCGGTGGTGTTGTCATCAGCGAGGAAAAAGGTCTGAAGTTGGAACAAGCTACTATCGAAATGCTGGGTACTGCCGACAAGGTAACTGTCTCCAAGGATAATACAACCATTGTAAACGGTGCCGGTGACAAAGAAAACATCAAGGAACGTTGCGAGCAAATCAAGGCTCAGATTGTATCTACGAAATCTGATTATGACAAGGAAAAACTGCAGGAACGTCTGGCCAAGTTGTCTGGCGGTGTAGCTGTTCTTTATGTAGGTGCTGCTTCTGAGGTTGAAATGAAGGAAAAGAAAGACCGTGTAGACGATGCGCTTCGTGCTACCCGTGCCGCTATCGAAGAAGGTATTGTTCCAGGTGGTGGTGTAGCCTATATCCGTGCATTGGATGCTCTGGAAGGCTTTAAGGGTGACAATGTAGATGAAACAACCGGTATTGACATCATCAAACGTGCTATTGAAGAACCGTTGCGCCAGATTGTTGCCAACGCTGGTAAAGAAGGTGCTGTTGTTGTACAGAAAGTGCGTGAAGGCAAGGCAGACTTTGGTTACAATGCCCGTACAGATGTTTATGAAAACCTGCATGCAGCTGGTGTGGTAGATCCTGCCAAGGTTACTCGTGTGGCTCTTGAGAATGCCGCTTCTATTGCAGGCATGTTCTTGACTACAGAATGTGTAATCGTAGAGAAGAAAGAGGATAAGCCCGAAATGCCGATGGGTGCTCCCGGAATGGGCGGCATGGGTGGAATGATGTAAGACTTTTCCCCTGATTGCTTAATCAAATAGAAGAACCGCAGTGTCTTTTTGATAGATACTGCGGTTTTTTTGTTTCATTTTCCTTCTTGATTATCAATAAAAAGAGTGTAATATTACAAAAGTGTTGCAAAAACGGTTCATTTTTATATCTTTTGTTCGTTTTTGTTGTTAGTTAAATAAAAAATCATATCTTTACCCTTTGTAAAGATAACCTAATCAACAAGAGCTATTAACCTTTTTAATTAAAGAGAAAAATGAACAAAAGCGAAATTGGACTAAATGCTGGGAAAGTTTGGCAGTTGCTTAGCGATTATACCAGATGGAGCTACGATTCTTTAAAGAGGAAGTCCGGACTGAAGGACAAGGAATTGGGAGCCGCATTGGGGTGGCTTGCCCGTGAGGACAAGATTGAAATTCATCAGGAAGAAGATGAACTTTATGTTTCACTAGGGGTAAATGTTTATATCGGATAAAGGGAACCGAGTGAATGGATTGATTGAGGGGCACAGATTTCATAGTGCGGAAGCATTTTCTGCCGGGGGGATGAAATCTGTGCTCCTTTGTTTTTTCATGTTGCAGAATATTCTTTCCTTTGCACATTCTTTTCAATGAACAAAAACAGAAAGATTATGAGAAGTTTTGCTTCAGACAATAATTCAGGCGTACATCCGTTGGTAATGGAGGCACTGAACCGGGCCAACAGTGACCATGCTGTCGGTTATGGGGATGACCCTTGGACAGAAGAGGCTGTCCGTAAAATAAGGGAAGCGTTTACGCCGGATTGCGAACCGTTGTTCGTATTCAATGGTACGGGCAGTAATGCGGTGGCTTTGCAGCTGTGTACCCGCCCTTATAATTCCATTATTTGTGCGGAGACCGCACATATCTATGTCGATGAATGCGGTGCGCCTGCCCGCATGACAGGTTGTCAGATTCGTCCCATAGCTACCCCTGACGGCAAGCTGACGCCCGATTTAGTCCGTCCTTATTTGTGCCATTTCGGCGAGCAGCATCATTCGCAGCCCGGAGCCATTTATATTTCGCAATGTTCGGAGCTGGGCACTGTCTATAAGCCGGACGAGTTGCGGGCTTTGACGGATTTGGCCCATCGGCATGGCATGTATGTCCATATGGACGGAGCCCGTCTGGCCAATGCTTGTGTAGCCTTGAATCTTGGCTTTAGGGAGCTGACAGTGGATTGCGGAATAGATATTCTGAGCTTCGGCGGTACGAAAAATGGACTGATGTTGGGAGAAAGCGTGGTTGTCTTTAACCCAGCCTTGAAGAAGGAAGCTTATTTTGTGCGCAAGCAGTCGGCACAGCTCGCATCCAAGCTCCGCTATCTGTCCTGCCAGTTCACTGCCTACCTGACAGACAGCCTTTGGTTGAAAAATGCCGCGCATGCCAATCGTATGGCAAAGATTCTTTACGACGGATTGAAGGAATTGCCAGGTGCGCATTTTACGCAGAAGGTGGAAAGTAACCAGCTTTTCCTTACGATGCCCCGTCCGGTGATTGACGAGCTGTTGAAGGAGTATTTCTTCTACTTCTGGGATGAGGCCATCCACGAAATCCGTTTTGTAACCTCTTTTGATACTACGGAAGAAGATATCGAGCAATTGCTGCAATCGGTAAAAAGGCTTCTCTGAAATATATAAAAGCTCCTAACCTTCACAGGCTGGGAGCTTACTTCGAAACTTTCCCCTCTTGGGGGTAGGGGAAGGTTTACTGAAAACAAACCGATTGAATATTTACCTTAAATACCTTTGCACGATAACCTTTTTAACTAACCTTTTCAATAAATCCTTGTTAGAGTATGCTTATATACCGACAGCCTCGCGGACCGGTACAAAAGTGTAGCCTTTTCGTTTCAGCGTCTTAATCATCTTGTCCAGATAGCCATTATAGAACTTGTCTGTGCGGCGGTCGTCCGTTCCGAAGTGTATCAGCATTAGGTGTCCGTTCAGACCTTCTTTCTTTTCCATCTCCATAATCTTGTCGTAGATGAATTTGCTGCTCCGGTACTTCTGTCCCATGTCCGGAGTGGTGTAGTCGGCATTGCTCATGGTACCAGGGGTATAGTTGATGACTTGAATACCCATATTCTTTGCCCAGGCGGATATTTCCTTGTTATAGTATTCGTAAGGAGGAATATAGACGGGAGCGTCTTTGTATTCGATACTTGCCTTGCGGAGGGTCTCGTAGCTTTTCATCATATCGTTCTCAAACTCTTCGCGGGTGACCAGCAGAGAATCACGGTCTTCCCAAGGCATGTACAACAGATGTCCGTAACTGTGGCTGCCTACAAAATGCCCTTCGTCGAGCAGGCGTTTCACTACATCGGGATAGAGTTCATAGAACTCTCCGGTAAAGAAGAAGCCACCTTTGATGCCATGCTTCTTCAAGGTACTGATGATGGCATCGGCACCGTCTGCTTTGTCGGCGGCAGTGAATACGAGGGTGATTTGCTTTTTTGAGGGATCGGTGCGGATAATGCCTCCGTCCACATATACATTCTTGTCATTTGGGATACCGGCTTGCTTCATTCCATCCTTCTGCATGGCAGAGAGGTAGTACGTGAGGCAGGCGGTTCCATCCATGGTAGGCTCATTGGTGGAATAGTCGTGGATGGCGTCGTGATATACCATCAGGTCTGGCTGGAAGCGTTCGTAGTCTTGTCCGGGAGTTCCGGGAATTCCCGTCATATTGACACCGCGCAGGCTTTCGAAGATGGTACGATAGACAGGACCGTCCACCAGTCCGCCGGTAGTATTGCCCACGCCTGCATTCAGCAGTGAGGAGTGGGGTTGCGAGGGATAGTCTCCGTAAAGGGGAAGTTCCACAATCATGCTGGTTCCCCAAGGGTTACAGCCGAACAGCCAGTCGCGCAGGGAGGCTTCCATTTCGGCGTATGTGTCATCGCCGGTGGTTTCACGGTACAGCCGGCATTGGGTCAGCATGGCGGTAGTCAGATTGTTGGAACACCAGATGTAGGGTATACCGTGCAGAAAGGGGCTTTCTACCGCTTTCTCGTACGTGCGTTCAATGCCCGTACGCATGTTGCGGATGAATTCCTTGCTGATGCGGCTGTTGTCCACTTTGGCAAGATGGTAGTGCCCCATGTTCATGAACGGATACCATTGGTAGTGGCGTGCACTGTCGGCGCCCATCCAAGGAGTCACCGGTTCGCGACGTCCGTATTCAAGGGCTTGGGCCAGGTATTTGTTGTCGCCGGTGGCTTTGTACAGTTCCATGGCTCCCAGTTCCATATCGTCCACCCAGTTGTCCTCTTCGTAAATGTAGGGAGACAAGACAGAGGCAGTCTGGCATGCTCCCGGTTTCTTTACGCCTTCCTGATAGGCGGCATCGGCCTTGGCTTCGATTTCTGCTGCAAATTTAGGATAGTAGTCTTTCAGTATCTTGGCGCCTAAAGCGAAGCAGGAGGCAAACTTGCCGGCAGTGCTTGCCACTCCGGTCGTTGCATTCTTGAACTCTCCACGTACTTGCGGTTCGCCACTGCAAAAGTAAACGGGGCGTCCTTTACCCGGTCCGTAGCCGTAATCCACCAGGTCTTTGTTAGGTAGGCGCATTCCGGCATGGTCACGGTCGTCGGCTATCTGGTTGTACAGCTCGCCCGGAGCAGGATTCATCCGGTTCAGCCAGTCCAGTCCCCACTTGATTTCGTCCACGATGTCGGGAATGCCGTTGGCTCCCGGATGTCCGGCTGCATCATAGGCGTCACCGAATGATTCCGGATTTTCCTGATAGGCAAACATCATCTGGTAGATGGCATTGGCGGAGGTGGTGGTGTATTGCAGATAGTCCGTAGCATCGTGCCAGCCTCCGCGGACGTCTATATGTTGTCCGGTTTTGGTGGGATGATAGACGATGTAGCCGTCGTGCACGTGGCAGCTGTCTTTCAGGAACGGATTATAGCCGCAGCGTTGCTGCCGTATGTAGTGCAGCAGGTAGTCTGCGGTACCGTTGTAGACTTGTGCATTGATGGGGAAACGGGGGGAGACCGCTTTGCCTGCTTTCAGATAATACGTGCCCGGTTCTGTGAAATCACTGAAGTTCAACCGGTAGGTACTCTTCATGCCTCCCATCTTGCCGGTGGCCTTGGTTGTGTTGAAGGTACGCACCACCTTTCCGGTGAAAGCGTCAATCAATGAATAATTTTCTACGTTTGTTCCTTCCTCGCTCATGAATACAGCGACTTTGACGGATTGCGGCAAATAGCCGAGTTGGTTGATTCTGATCCATTCGCCTGCTTTGCCCGGCAGGGCTACGAGAGCGAATATTACCGTTAGGAGCCAATAATTACTTTTCATAATGGGGGTTTTTAATCTAAGGTTGGGGATTATATATAAAACAAATTTTCCTTATTACAAATAAAGCATTTTCTGTCAATTTTAGGAAGATTTAGGATGAATAATTAGACGATATTAGGTGTCGTTTACACTATTTTGGTATTTTATAGACGTGAAATAAGTGTTTGGTTGAAACTAAATGTTTGTTTATCACGTAATTATTATGCTTGATGATGCTTTTTAATTTTCGTTTACCTATTTTAGTAATGCGTAAAACAAATTGGCGTGTTATTTGTTTTATGGTATTTAGACAATAAAACTAATAGACTATGGCTTATATTGATTACTATCAGGTCCTTGGAGTGGACAAAAAGGCATCTCAGGATGACATCAAGAGAGCGTTCCGCAAGCTGGCGCGCAAGTACCATCCTGACTTGAATCCGAACGATGCTACGGCCAAGGATAAGTTTCAGGCTATCAACGAGGCGAATGAGGTGCTGAGTGATCCTGAAAAAAGAAAGAAATATGATGAATATGGTGAACACTGGAAACATGCCGACGAGTTTGAAGCGCAGAAGCGGGCACAGCAGCAAGCCGGGGGCTTCGGGGGATTTGGCGGTGCGGGATTTGGTACGGACGGAGGCGGTACGTATTGGTATTCTTCCGACGGCCAGGAATTTTCGGGCAGTAATGCCGGTGGTTTCTCAGACTTCTTCGAACAGATGTTCGGTTATCGTACGCGCGGCGGAGGCGGTGCCAATGCCGGTTTCCGCGGGCAGGATTATCATGCGGATTTGAACCTCTCGCTTCGTGAGGCTGCGAAGACCCATAAACAGATATTGACGGTGAATGGCAAGCAAGTGCGTATTACCATTCCGGCCGGTGTGGCCAACGGACAGGTCATCAAACTGAAAGGCTATGGTGGCGAGGGCATCAACGGAGGTCCTGCAGGTGACTTATACATCACGTTTGTGATTCCGGACGACTCGGTATTCAAGCGTTTGGGAGATGATTTGTATGTGGATGTGACCGTCGACCTTTATACAGCCCTGCTGGGTGGCGACCAGTTGGTGGATACTTTGGATGGTCAGGTGAAGCTGAAGGTGAAACCCGAAACTCAGAACGGGACTAAGGTACGTCTGAAGGGTAAGGGCTTCCCCGTATATAAGAAGGAGGGACAGTTTGGCGATCTCATCGTGACTTATTCCGTGAAGTTGCCGACAAACCTGACGGAACAGCAGAAAGAGATGTTCCGTAAAATTCAGAGTATGAACTAATGAAAGGAGAACGGATTATGCAGAACGAATGGATTGTCATCAGCGAATATTGTGACAAGTGTCATATAGAGCCCACTTTTATTGATATGCTGTGCGAAAGTGGACTGATAGATGTGGAGCAGGAAGGTGGAGAGCGTTATCTGCCTTTCTCCGAGTTGCCGGATGTGGAACGGTACAGCCGTATGTACTACGACCTTTCCATCAATATGGAAGGGATTGATGCCATCCACCATCTGCTGGCAAGGATGGAAGAGATGCAGCGGGAGATACACTCGCTGCGCGGCAGGCTGAGGCTGCACGGAGAGTATTAATTTTCCTTTCGTCTCTTTGAGAACTTTTGTCCTTTTAAGAAGGGGCAAGCAGGAGGAAGTATTTCAGAAAAAACAAGCGGGCACCGGAGTAGCTAAACTCCGGTGCCCGCTATATTTGCCTTGTCAAGCAATGCGTTTATTTGCGGTAGCTTTCCAGCTCTTCTGCCTTGAACTTACGGATGAAGTTAAAGTGTTTTTCCACTTCAGCTTCTGCGTAGTTCACATACACCAGAGCCGACTTGCCGAACAGTTCGGGAGCCTTTGTCGCGTCCTGGATGATGAGGTGCGACATGATACATACCGCAGCCATCTCATAGAGGCGACGTGCCACGAAGTCCAGCAATTCTTGATTCTGTGCCTCTTTCACCGCATTGGTGCAGGCTTCGAACTTGTTGGTCATCTCTTTGATGCGGTCCATCAACGGTTGCATTTCTTCGCTGCACGGCACTTGCTCGTAGTCGCGCAAGGTGGCAGAGTATGAGCCGTTTGTTACATAGCGGATAGCAGCTACGGTCTGCAACTGAGTAGTACCTTCGTAGATAGAAGTGATACGTGCATCACGATAGATACGTTGGCAAGCATACTCCAGCATGAAGCCCGAACCGCCGTGAATCTGGATGCTGTCGTAAGCATTCTGATTGGCATATTCAGAGTTCATACCTTTTGCCAGCGGAGTGAAGGCGTCGGCAAGTTTGGCATACTTCTTTTGTTCCTGGCGTTCTTCCGGAGTCAGTTTGCGTTCGCGAGCAATGTCGTCCAGCGCTTTGTAGATGTCAACGTAGCGGGAAGTCTGGTACAGCAAGGAGCGTCCTGCATCCAACTTGGCTTTCATAATAGCCAGCATGTCATATACAGCCGGGAATTCGATGATAGCCTTGCCGAACTGCTTGCGGTCTTTGGCATAAGCCAGACCTTCGTTGTAGGCAGCTTGTGAAAGGCCTACCGACTGTGCGGCAATACCCAGACGGGCACCGTTCATCAAAGCCATAACGTATTTAATCAAACCAAGCTTGCGGTCGCCGCAAAGTTCTGCCTTTGCATTCTTGTAAACCAGCTCGCAGGTGGGAGAGCCGTGGATACCCAGCTTGTTCTCGATGCGGCGCACGTCTACACCGCCTTCATTCTTATCGTAGATGAACATGGACAAGCCACGTCCGTCTTTGGTACCCTCTTCTGAACGTGCCAGTACGAGGTGGAGATTGGCGTCACCGTTAGTAATAAAACGCTTCACGCCGTTCAGGCGCCAGCAGTTGTTGGCCTCGTCATAGGTCGCTTTCAGCATTACGCTCTGCAAGTCGGAACCGGCATCCGGTTCTGTCAGGTCCATAGACATGGTCTCTCCGGCGCAGACACGCGGTATAAAACGGCTGTGCTGGTCTTCGTTACCGAATTCGTAGAGCGTTTCGATACAGTCTTGCAGTGACCAGATGTTACCGAAACCGGCATCGGCGGCGGCAACGATTTCCGCACACATGGTGTACGGAGTAATCGGGAAGTTCAAGCCACCGAAACGGCGCGGCATGGTCATACCGTTCAATCCGGCTTTTACCATGGCGTCGAGGTTCTGCTTGGTGCCGCTGGCATATTCCACACGGCCGTTGGCACAGTGGGGACCTTCTTCGTCCACGCCCTCGGCATTGGGAGCGATAATCTCTCCGGTAATCTCTCCGGTGATTTCAAGTACCTTGTCAAAAGAGTCCATAGCATCCGCATAGTCCTGCGGGGCATAGTCATACTTGTCTTTGTCTTGGTAACCGCGTTCTTTCAGTTCGCAGATACGTTCCATCATCGAGTTGTTCAGATGATACTTCAATTCGGGAACTTCGGTATAAAAATTTGCCATAATTTCTTGGTTATTTAGGTATTCTGAAGTATAGGGGTATGGTGAATTTCACTCGCTTGGCCTCTCCGTCCTGATAGCCGGGCGACCAGCGGTAGACGTCGGCAATGGCCTCGAAAGCGCGTATGGCTTCTTTGTCGATGTCATAACGCACGGACTGGAGAATTTTGGGATGGGTCATCTTGCCTTCTTCGTCTACAACGAATCGCAGGATTACCCTTCCTTCTGCCTTTTGTTTCCAGGCGTCTTCCGGATATTTGGTAACATTGGCCACCAGTTTCATGAGGTTCTCTATTCCACCGGGGAAGGATGGAAACACGAAATACGGCTGATGTTCCATTTCAGTTCCGTGCTCGTCGAACATCTTTCCACCGGTACACTGATTCTCTGAATAGTGTTCCTCTCTACGGAGTTTCCCGTCGGGATAGTACTGCAGGAGTGTTCCGTCAAGTTTACCATCGCTGTAGCTCCGGGCCAGATGTATGGCACCGTCGGGATAATACACCATGGTCTGCCCCTCCAGGCGGTTGTCTCTATATACTTCTGTCAGGCTGTCCTTGCCATTTGCATAGAATGATGTATGCAGGCCTTCCCTTATCCTTTTGCGGGGATTGCTTTTGTATTCGGAGAAATGCCAGACATCCTTCTTTTGTCCTTCCAAAGCATACTCTTCCACCTTGATGCACTTCTTGTTTATCTTGGAAACAAGAGCATACTTGACTGCCTGGATGGAGTCGTCCGTCCATTGGTAATTCTTGTCCAACCAGAGCTTTTCTTGAGCGATAGCGGAAGATATACCTGAAAGAAGAACAAATATAAGAATCAGCCCTTTCATGATTACCTTTATTGTTATTTACTGTGTGATTTATAATATTTTATCATCTTCGGGATAACCTCTTCCACCGTACCGTTGATGACATAGTCGGCAATCGTATTGATGGGAGCGTTCTCGTCATTGTTGATGGAGATGATAATACCACTTTCCTGCATACCGGCAATGTGCTGGATTTGTCCGCTGATGCCGCAAGCAATATACAGTTTGGGGCGGACAGTGACACCGGTCTGGCCAATCTGGCGGTCATGGTCGGCATAACCGGCATCGACGGCAGCACGGCTGGCGCCTACCTCTGCATGGAGTTCTTTGGCAAGCTCGAACAACATGTCAAAACCTTCCTTGCTTCCCATGCCGTAGCCGCCAGCAATCACGATGGGAGCGCCTTTCAGGTTGTGTTTTGCCTTTTCTACGTGGCGGTCGATGACTTTTACCACATAATCCGTCTCGGGCACGTACTTGGCAACGTCGTGGTTGATGACTTCGCCCTTATAGTCAGCGTCCAGTATCTCTTTCTTCATCACACCTTCGCGAACGGTTGCCATCTGCGGACGGTGCTCGGGATTCACAATCGTGGCAACGATGTTACCGCCGAATGCGGGACGGATTTGATACAGCAGGTTCTCGTAAACCTTGCCTTCCTTCTTGTCTTCGTGGTTGCCGATTTCCAGTGAGGTACAGTCGGCAGTCAGTCCGCTGGTCAAAGCGGAAGAAACGCGCGGGCCGAGGTCGCGACCGATAACGGTGGCGCCCATCAGGCAGATTTGCGGCTTTTCTTCTTTGAACAAATTGATGAGGACAGAGGAGTGGGGAAGGGAAGTATAGGGGAACAAGCCCGGAGCGTCGAATACGTGGAGTTTGTCTACTCCGAAGGGCAATACTTGCTTTTCAATGCCTGTCAGATTGTTGCCGGCAGCAACTGCCTCCAGTTGACAGCCCAACTGATTGGCTAATTTACGACCTTTGGTCAAGAGTTCGAGACTGACGTCAGCAACTGTTGTGCCTTCTATCTCTAAATATACAAATACATTATTCATAATCTTATCCTATCGTATGGTTAGCTAACAGTTCAACAATCAAATCTTCCACATCCTTGTCGCTGCCCGTCAGCGTTTTGCTTTCTTTGGCCTGGAATGAGATGTTCTGAATGGTCTTCACCTTGGTAGGCGAACCGCTCAGACCGCATTGTGCAAGGTCGCCGTTCACGTCGGCAACACTCCATTCCGTGATGTTCAGATAGGGATATTTCTCGTAGAGGCCGGCGTAGGCAAGCTCAGCGCCTTCCTTGGTGATGGCAGCTTTTTCCTGGGCACCGAGGGCGCGTTTGTACTTCTGCACCAGTTTGGCATTGCGCGGGCGGCAGGGAGCGGCACTTCCGTTTACGGTGATGACTATGGGCAGGGGAGCCTCAACGGTTTCCACACCACCGTCGATATGACGTTTCACGGTAATTTTCTTGGCGGCTTTATCCACGTTCAGAATCTCTTCTGCGTAGGTCACTTGCGTCAGCCCCAGCTTTTCGGCAACCTGCGGGCCTACTTGGGCGGTATCACCGTCGATGGCCTGGCGTCCGCCAATGATGACGTCATAGTCGCCTATCTTCTTGATGGCTGTGGCAAGGGCATACGAAGTGGCAAGCGTATCGGCACCTGCAAAGGCGCGGTCGGTCAGCAGATAGCCGTTGTCGGCACCACGGTAAAGTCCTTCACGAATAACTTCGG
>ERZ1504853.218-NODE-218-length-13631-cov-3.003315_pt1 | contig 13631 bp, 10 predicted proteins | sample MGYA00575752_ERZ1504853 | MGnify/ENA primary metagenome ERZ1504853 (study PRJEB39906, sample SAMEA3182064) | gut metagenome | biome: human; feature: gut; material: Stool; isolation source: human stools | place: Canada | collected 2013-01-28 ... | reverse complement strand
CTTGAAAGGAGATCTTACACCTTATAGTATGTTGCATATTCGGGATAAATTTTTGGAAAAAGAATATAAAGAAACGGATAAACATGAATTTATAACATTCCCATTTGGTGAGATTTTCATATTGTATAAAAAAATAATTCAAGGAGATAAATATTTAGTCATAATAGCTATTTCTCCTCATGAGAAATAGTAACAATATAATCGGAATTATGCAGAATAATCTTGTCGGGATACTGCATGATTGCTGATACCGAAATTCAGTCATCAATCCCCTCTTAGCACTTCCGAACATGGTCCGTGATCAACTCGAATCTGGAAATTTCTTCCAGAAATATGATGTGTTCAATACCACAGGCCACTTTATCCGCACGCGGTTTTGCCATATGCAACACCGTCATTAGGAATTCCTTGACCATAGTATTAGCATTGCCAACTCCACTCTCAAATCTCCCTCTTCCTCCTTGGAACAACCCTTGATCAAAACATCAACGGGTATCTGGACGGTCGTGTACAACGCGGCCAACCGCGCGGTGAGCTTCACCAGCCGGGACGGCAGTACGGTGGTGGAATGCGGCTAGGACTACCAGGGACGCCGCTACATGAAGAAGGTCACCGTCAACGGAACGGTCGCCAGCCATGAACGCTACCTGTACCGTGGCTACCTCCAAATAGCTGCCCTGGACATGCTCAACAGCCGGAACGTGCTTCGGACACTGTTGTGGGATCCTCTGGAACCGGTGGCCACGCGTCCCCTGGCCCTGGTGCAGGCCGCCTCTCTTTACTGCTATGGATGGGACTTCAACAAGAATGTGACGGAAGTCTTCGACGCGCGGGGAACGATCGCGGCAACTTACGACTACTCGCCCTATGGGACTGTGACCGGCACGGGCAGTCTCGTCCAGCCGGTGCAGTGGAGCAGCGAGATGAACGACGGCAAATTGGCTCTGGTCTATTACAACTACCGCTATTACAATCCCGCTGACGGCAGGTGGATCAATCGCGTCCAATCGCTGCAGAAGGAGGATGGAATTTGTATGGGTTTGTTGATAATGAAGTGGTATTCTCTATTGATTATCTCGGAAAAGAAACTAACGAATTTGGCTACACAATGACTATCCCTGCGGGTTACATACCCATTCTTCTTATTATTGAGGGAAGTATATCAATAGAAAAAAAGAAAAATTGTGTATGCATTGAAGCAAAATTACGAACAGATGTTGGTATAGGTGTAGGCATAGGACTTAAAATTAAACAAAAATGGTTGCCTATTCTGCCTGATATTGAATATTCTTTACGAACTATGGTTGCTGGATTAAGTAATGAAAAAATACTTAAAATTGACAATTGTAATGGTAAAACTTCAACATACTATCGGGAAGAATTATTAGGATTGTCTCATAGAATTGATGCAGGTATTACATTATCATCTTATATACAAGCATCTTATTCTATTGATTTTAAGATAAGTGCTGGGTTAACTTTGAATGCAAAACCAATATCTTTAACTTTAGATGCAACGGGGTATGTTAAGATTGCCGCTACTTTGAAAATTCCATTTGTTATAGATCAAACTGAAGAAATCTCTAACAAATCTTTTAATGAAAATAAAAAAATATGGTCTAAATAATGAACACGATTATGATTTACCCTGAATCTCCTTTAACTGGATATGAATATTTCGAATTAGTTTGTAGATGTATTTTTGTAATCCTATTTTTAAGAATCCTTGTTTGGATCAAAAAAAATACTCTTAATTTTTCATTTAATAACTTCCCTTTTTCAATTATCAAACTTACAATTTATTTATTTCTGATCTCTGGAATAATTGGAGTTTTGTCAACAATGTATCATGGTATAAATCTATTATGGGAAAACTTTTCGAATGAACTTTTAATATCATATACAGCATTAATTTTTTCTTATCTTATTATAGTCATTGAGTGTTTCAGAATAATAGATGTTTTGAAGAAAATCAAAAATAAATCTGCTTCCAATTGAAATAATCATGAAAAAATGTTTTCAGACTTGTTTTTATAAGAAGCTAGCGTATTACAAAGAACACAGGAAGAGAATTGAATCGGAACATTTTCCATATGATAAATAGTACCAGAACAATTGTATAAAAGATAACAAAAAATCATAAAAAATGTGGATCCCCTAAAAATCCTTATAATAGAATGACCGTAGCTACCTGTAACTAGCGGCGCAGGATATGCTGGACAACCGGAACGTGCTTCGGACACTGTTGTGGGATCCTCTGGAACCGGTGGCCACGCGTCCCCTGGCCCTGGTGCAGGCCGCCTCTCTTTACTGCTATGGATGGGACTTCAACAAGAATGTGACGGAAGTTTTTGATGGGTAGGGAACGATCGCGGCGGCTTACGACTACTCTCCCTATGGGACAGTTGGCAGCACAGGCAGTCTCGTCCAGCCCGTACAGTGGTCTAGTGAGATGAACGACGGCAAATTGGCTCTGGTCTATTACAACTACCGTTATTATAATCCTGCAGACGGCAGGTGGATTAACAGGGATTCGCTAAAGGAAGAGAATTTTTTAGAGATATATTTGAAAAAGGCTGTCCGGTAAAAGTCGTTTTTGCTGTAGCAGGATTCTTTCTGTTTGTTACTGTACGGCAGGGACTTTCTGCGCTTCCGGCACGGGCAACGGCGTTTTCCGGATGGTAACGGGCGTTCCTATGCTGGTTTGCCTGTAGAGAATTTCCGCAACATTTCGCGGCAGACGGACGCAGCCATGGGAAACAGGATGCCGCCGAACTTTCCCTACATGCAGGCCCAGCCCCGCGTTGGTAAGACGCTGCCAATAAGGCATGGGAGAGCCGTCAAAACGACCTCCCTCCGGTACGGGATCCGTGGATTCGGCATTGTAGTTGATGCATTTGCCTTCGGCATCGTACATTTTGCCGTAGAGGTTGGAAGTATGGTCTTCCTTTTTGGAGATAACGGCGTAGTCCCCCGTTTTGGTCGGATAGGCTTTTACGCCGGAGGAGAGGGGGAAGTCCATGGCGACCAAGCCGTCCACCAGATACTGGCCCCGTTGTTCGTCCAGGCAGACGAAGATTTTTCGGGATTTTTTCGGCTGGCGGTTCAACAAGGTATCGTCCTTATAGACGTCGTACGTTTTCCGGTAGTCCTTGCGGGCTACAAAATGAGCGTATGTGGAAGGATGAAACGGGTTTTTATATTCCGGAACGGATTTGTCCACGGCACGCGGATCCGGCAGGGCCGCATGGCCCGTGCCGGAGTGGGAACAGGACGCCCACCCCATGAGCACCATGGGGAAGGCGGCCAGCACAAGGAGAGGCTTCATAAGTGGTGGAACCGGGAGGATTCTCCGGATTACTTGGAACGCGGGATTGTCAGCTTCTGGTTGATGTGAATCAGATCGGACTTAAGGCCGTTAGCCCTCTTGAGAGCTTTGACAGAGGTGCCGTTCCTGCGGGCGATGGCTCCCAGCGTATCGCCTTTTTTCACGGTGTAGGTGCGGGCCTTGGGAGCGGATTTACGGGAGGAGCTCTTTCTGGCAGCCGTGCTGCGGGAGGATTTGCTGCCGGCCGTGCTCTTCCGCGCGGATGATTTTTTAGTGACGGAAGGCTTGGCGGGGGGATTGTAAGCGTAGCTGGAAGAACTCTGAACCGGGCTGTAATGGCCGGATTCGTAAGCGGGATCAGAGCTTTCCGCAATCCACGGCGGGATTTCGCCGCTGGCCGGTTCCGCAGTGTCGTAACCAGCCGTGGAGGAATTCTGGGTGGAGCAGGAAGAGAGGGGGAATACCAGCGCGGCAGCGCAGGCGCAGGTTAAAATGAATGGCGTTTTCATGTGTGCCCTGTTCATACTAATTTATGATTTCGGATTCAAGGCGGTAGCGCGGATTGTCGGGATTTTTTTTCAGACCTTGCCCAGATTATAAAAGGTTTCCGCATTTCGGGTCGTTACATGGGCCAGATCTTCCAGGTTCATTCCTCTGGCAGCGGCGATGAAACGGGCTGTATGAATGAGATGGGCGGGTTCGTTCATGCGGCCCCGGAGGGGTTCCGGGCTGAGATAGGGGGAGTCCGTTTCCAGCATGATACGGTTTTCCGGGCACCAGCTTGCAGTTTCCGCCACTACGGGCGCGTTTTTAAAAGTAGCTACTCCGGTGAAGGAGACCATGCCGTCCAGTTCGTCAAAGATCCGCATGGCCTGAGCGGTATTTCCGATGAAGCAGTGAAATACGGGACGCACACGGCCCGCGTAGTTCCGGGCAATCGCCAAGGCGTCCTCAAAGCTCGCGGTGCCTTTCCGGTCCCGCGTATGCAGGACGATATTAAGGCCCAGGCTCGCCGCCAAATCAAAGTGCTGTTCCAGCATATTCTGCTGAAGGCGGTGGAATTGTTCCGTCTCCCAGCCTTGGGGCGCCCCATGGAAGTAATCCAGACCCGTTTCCCCGATGGCGGCCAGGGGAACGTCCTGCGCCTTCCGGAAAAGCTGGTCCGCCCAGTCTGCCGGGGCGTCATGGGCATCGTCCGGATGGATGCCCAGCGCACAAAAAACCGCGCCGGGAAACTGGCGCGCCCATGCCGTGTTTGCCTCCCAGTCATCCATCCGCGTCCCCAGCGTAATCATGCGGTCAATGCCTTCCCGGAGGGCATGCTGGACGTAGGTTTCCCTGCGGGACTGGTCGAATTGAGCGGAAGCCAGATGACAGTGCGTGTCAATAATCATGGTGTAAGGGACTGTGGCGGAACGGATGAAGTTTGTGGATATTTGCCGGCTTTGAAAAGTGCAAACGCAGGACATGCCTGATTTTTCCTTGCCACGCGGAAGTGAAACGCACAAACTGCCCCGCATGAAATGTACGGCTTTGTGCATGTGCGCCGCCCTGCTGCCGGTGAGTTTCCTTCAGGCGGGAACCCGGCAGATAGAAGCGCCGCAGGAGGGCTCCGTTATCAGTTTTCATCTGGAAAACGATATGTTCGTGGGGGATGATGACAATTATACCAACGGCGTCCGGTTTGCCTGGATGTCCGGCACCACATCCCGGAGACAGACTTTTTCCGGCATGCTGGGGACGGTGCTGGGAGGTACGAATGCTTCAGATTCCTGGCGCCGGTTCATGGGGATGGACGGTTATCCCAATTTGCGCCAGCAGTGGGGCCTGGATCTGACCCAGCTCATGTACACCCCGGAGCAGAAGGCCACCTATCCCATCTACAACCAGCACCCCTATGTGGGCAGCCTGACGCTGGGGCTGACCTCCCTGGTTAAGAATGAAGACAGGGCCAATTCCCTGGAATTGCAGCTGGGTACCACGGGCACGAATTCCCTGGCGAAAGGTTCCCAGCATTTCATCCATAAGCTGTGGGGTATGGAGCAATGGCCCGGCTGGGCCAACCAGCTCCCCGGAGAGATGACCGCCAATTTGTTTTTCAAGCGGTATTACCGTCTGCGCGGACTGGAGAAGCGCTACGGCTCCGGTTTTGAAACGGATGCCCTGGCTTACTGGCATGCGGACGCCGGCACAGTGAAGGTGCAGGCGGGGGGCGGCATGTCCTTCCGCTTCGGCTATAATCTGGGCAATACTTCTCCGGAGAACAGCATTCGCGGCGCGACCAGCGCAGCGCCTCCCTTCGTTTACAACAGGATGCCCGTTTCCAATTGGGGGTATTACGGTTATATTCATGCTGCCGTGCGAGCCGTGGCTCATGACCTGTATCTGGATGGTACGGTGTTTCGTTCTTCCCCCAAGTATGTGAACAAGTATCCCGTAGTGGGAGAATGGGGTTATGGTTTCGGCCTCCGGTACAAGCGCTCGGAATTGCTTTTCGGCCTGCATTACATGACCAAGGAGTACACCCAGCAGGAATCCATGCAGTGTGTGGGCGTTCTCCAGCTCCGGCATACTTTTTAACGGCTGCGTTTGCAGGCCGTTCATAAACGCAACAGCAGCTTGCAAAGGGCAAGTTTGCTGTTAGAATTAGAATTGCGGATTCGTATGTAACAGGACAATCCGTTTGTGCATATCAACTCCGACACATATTGATTTCATGAGAACGACCAGATCCTGGCTTTTATCCTGTACCGCGCTGGCGGTAAGTTCCGCCATGTGCGGCCTGGGAGCACCGGGCGATTCCGCCCCCGCGCCAGCCCCCACAGGGCTGGAATGGGAACAGGAACAAAACCTGCATTTGAATAAGGAAGCTCCAACCGCCTTTTTCGCGTCTTTCAGCGATTTGCAGTCCGCCTTGAAAGTGCTGCCTGAAAACAGTAAATGGCGCAGGTCCCTGAACGGTCAGTGGAAGTTCCACTGGGCGAAGGATCCCCAGAGCCGCCCGGCCGATTTTTACAAGCCGGATTACGACGTAAAGGACTGGAAGGAGATTAAGGTGCCTTCCTCCTGGCAGACTCAGGGTTACGGCACCCCCATTTATTCCAATCAGCCGTATCCCTTTGAACGCTCTTGGCCTTATGTAATGAAGGAGCCTTCCAACAAGAATTATACGTCCTACAAGGAACGGAACCCCGTAGGTTCCTATCGCCGCACTTTTGAAGTGCCTGCGGACTGGGACGGCAGGGAAGTGTACATGCAGTTTGACGGAGTGGATTCCTTCTTCTACCTCTGGATCAACGGGCAGTATGTAGGTTTTTCCAAAGATTCCCGGAATCCGGCCCGTTTTGACATCAGCCCCTACCTTAAGAAGGGGGAGAATGTGGTGGCCGCAGAGGTGTACCGCCATTCCGACGGAGCATATCTGGAATGCCAGGATATGTTCCGCCTGTCCGGCATTTTCCGCAATGTTTCCATCTTTGCGCTGCCGAAAGTTCACATCCGCGACTTTTTCGCACAGGCCAATCCGGTGGACCAGAGGGATTGGGCTTTGAATATTGACCATGCCAAACCGGGGACCGTGGACGGCGATTGGCGCCTTCAGGTGGATGTGGATGTTCGCAATCTGTTTCCGGCAACGGAAAAGCTGGACGGCTGCACGGTTTCCATGGCCCTTTATGACGCTGCCGGAAAACTGGTAGAACCTGTCAAGCCCAAGGATGCGCCATATGACGGCGTGTTGGAAAAGCCCTTGCGCATTACCGGCATGAAGGATTTTAAAACTTCCCTGCTGGGCATTTATTCCAAACCCAGACTATGGTCTGCGGAGGAGCCCAACCTGTACACCCTGGTACTGACGCTGAAGCGTGACGGGAAGACGGAAGAAATGGTTTCCTCCCGCGTGGGTTTCCGCAATGTGGTGATTAAGGACAGCGTGTTCCTGGTAAACGGCCAGCCGGTGAAGGTAAAGGGCGTGAACCGCCATGAAAGCCATCCGGAAACAGGGCATTACGTGACTCCGGAGCAGATGGAGGAAGAAGTGCGGATGATGAAACGCGCCAATATCAACCACGTGCGCTGTTCCCATTATCCCGCGGATCCTTATTTTTATTACCTCTGTGACAAGTACGGCATTTACGTGCAGGATGAGGCCAACATCGAGTCCCACGGCTATTACTATGGCAAGGAGTCCCTTTCCCATCCCATTGAGTGGATGCCGACCCACGTGGACCGCATCATGGCGATGGTGGAGCGCAACAAGAACCATCCCTGCGTGATTATGTGGTCCCTGGGGAATGAAGCCGGCCCCGGCCAGAATTTCCGCAGTGCGGAAAAGATGGTGAAGGCCAGGGATATGTCCCGCCCCACCCACTACGAACGCAATAATGACATTGTGGACCTGGGGTCCAACCAGTATCCGTCCGTGGACTGGACGCGTTCTATGGCGGGCAACAAGGATTTTCCCAAGCCCTACTATATTTCCGAGTACGCACACAACATGATGAACGCCATGGGCAACCTGGCGGATTACTGGGAGGCCATCGAGTCTTCCGACCGCATTATGGGCGGCGCCATCTGGGACTGGGTGGACCAGGGCTTGTACAAGACCCTGCCGAATGGAGAAAAGATGCTCTGCTACGGCGGCGATTTCAACGACCATCCCAATAGCGGCCAGTTTGTGTTCAACGGCACCATCCTGTCGGATCGTACGCCGGAACCGGGTTATTTTGAAGTCAAGCACGTCTATCAGAATATTTCCACATCTTTGACGGACGACGGCAGGATTTCCATTTTCAACAAGAATTTCTTTACGGACCTTTCTCCATACGACATTACCTGGACCCTCACGGAAAACGGCAATGCAGTGGCTGAAGGCAGGCTGGACACGCCTCCGGCCGGTCCCAGAGAAAAGATTGTGGTTCCCATTCCGGACATTCCCCAGTTGAAAAACCGGAAACCGGGGGTGGAGTATGCCTTGCGCATAAGTTACAAGCTGAAGAAGGACAGGGGGTGGGCCAAGAAGGGATATGAATTGGCCTTTGACCAGCTCCAGCTTCCCGTGCAGGGAGATCTGCCTGTGTTCAAGGCTCCTGCGGGCAAAGTCAGCCTCAGCACGGACAAGCATACCGTTTCCGGCAAGGATTTTTCCGTGCAGTTTGACGCGGCCACCGGGGAACTGGCCCAGTTCACGGTAAACGGCAAGCCTCTGTTTAAAACGCCCATGGCGGTGAACGCCCTGCGCGCCGCCTCCAGCAATGAGCCGGGCGTCATGGCCAAGAGCATGGCTAACGGCCTCCGTGAACTGAAGCATGAACTGCTCAGTTACGAAGCCATTGATAACGGCAATAGCGTCACCGTCAAACAATCCATCAAGGTGAGCGGCAAACAGGCTGAAAACATCAGCGGCTACGGCGATACCAAGACCACCATCACGGCCAGGAAGCAACCCCTGAACGATACGAACACCCATTTCATCAATAATTTGGAATGGACCATCTATGCGGATGGAACTGTCGTCTGCCAGTCCGTACTGCTTCCGCGCGGCAATCCCCTGGAACTGCTGCGCCTGGGATACGAACTCCAGTTGCCGGCGAATATGGACAACGTAGCCTATTACGGGCGCGGGCCGGAAGAAAACTATGCGGACCGCAAGAGCGGCATGCCTCTGGGCGTGTATAAAACGACAGCCTGGGATTCTTTCTTCCCGTACGGCAGACCGCAGGATTGCGGCAACCATGAGGATACCCGCTGGGTGGCCGTTACGGACGACAAGGGGAACGGCCTGCTTTTCGGTTCCGTGGGCGCACCGTTCGCTTTCTCCGCCCTTCCGTATACCACCACGGATTTGATCCTGGCAAACCACCCCGTGGAACTGCCGAAGACGACGGATAAGACCGTGCTGGTTCTCTCTTCCGCCACGCGCGGCCTGGGGGGTGCTTCCTGCGGTCCCGGCCCCATGGGCAGGGACATCATCAAGGCCAACAAGCCCTACCCGATGTCCTTCTTTATGCGGCCCATTACCGCCAAGTCCTACAAGGGGGAAATCCGCGTGCCTGCGGCCCGGCTGGATATGACCATGCTGACCCGCACGGACAAGTATACGGTCAAGAGCGTAACCAGCCAGGAGCAGGGCGAAGCGGACGCCGAATTCGCCATTGACGGTGATCCCGGCACCTTCTGGCACTCTGAATATAATAAAACCGTGACCAAACATCCGCATGTACTGGTCGTGGACCTGGGTAAGGAGCGGGAATTCTCCGGAATCACTTATCTTCCACGTCAGGATGGCGGCAGCAATGGCCGCGTGAAAGATTATTCCGTGGACGTGAGCACGGACGGAGAGAAATGGCAGCCTGCCGCCAAGGGCTCCTTCCCGGATAGTGCTGACCTGCAGGAAGTGAAATTCCAGGCTCCCGTCAAGGCGCGTTATTTCCGTTTTTCCGCCCTTAGTGAGGCGCAGGGGCGGGATTACGCCGCCGTAGCGGAACTGGATATCATTCCCGTTAAGAAATAACTCCTGCGGTTTTTACCGTTTGAACAGGCGCCCCGCCGCTCTTTCCGAGTGCGCGGGGCGTTTTATTTGCCGGGCTCCATGGGTTTTCTGGAGGGAAAATGCAGAAGAAGATGGAGGATGAACAATTGGCAGAACAAAAAACCCTGTACGGAAAATACCCGTACAGGGGTTTGATGAAAAGGGAAGCTTCTATTTCCGTTTACGGCGTACCATCATGGCCGTCAAACCCAGCAAGCTCATGGTGGCTGTCGCGGGTTCCGGGATCAAAAGCTGGATGGTATTGTTTTGCAGATTGATGTTTCCCAGGATGCATTCGGTGTAGTAGTCAAGCTCGTTTGTTAGAGCCTGCTCCTTGGTCGTAAGCCACAGATCGAACGTCTCGGTGCCGGCTATATCAATATTATCGTAATTAAGCAGACTGTCGCTGGATACGTCTTTAAAGACAAAAAGAGCTGTTTCTCCATCCTGTCCCGTCACCATTAGATAAACCGGGGATGTCAGAGAAGAAGAGTAATCTCCGGACAAGTTAAATCTGCCGTCAGCGACGCCGCCATTTTGCTCTTCCGGTATATTTGTCAACGCGCTGGTGAAGTTGTTCTGCATGCTCATCAGATCACTGTATTTCAGTTGATCCTGTGCATACGAATTGCCTTGGAAGTTCCATCGGCTGGTGGTCACATCATAACTCCAAGTACCGCTGCTGAAGGTGCCTAAAATGGCATTGCCTGCATTCAGCGGTTCTCCGAGAGAATTGATTAGGGAATATGCGGAGGAATCGTCATTGCTGATATTGAAACTGTCCGCTAAGGCAATTTCTCCAGAAAAGAGAGCGCAGGCGGTGAAAGCATTGGTGAAAAGGGAGCGATAGAACATGGCTGGTTATTTGTTGGTTTGATGTTTGCTGGACACCGTGATGTAGGAAGGTGTCTTGGAAGATTCGTAGTAGATGGAAAAAACTCCGCTGAAGGGGATATTGGAAACATCCTCTCCATTGTCCTGACGTTTCCAGGAACCGTTGTTGTTGACGACCTTGACCATGGCATTTTTGTCATCTGCGGGAATGTTGATGACGGCGTCATCAGGCAATTGCAAAGCTATTTCAGCCAAAGTCTGGGAAAGGGGCAGGCGAGTGTGAAGAAGGGAATTGAATGTGGGAACGACCAGCTTCTGATTCTTCAGGGATACTTCCCCAATGACCACAGCTGTAACATCGGAACCAGCTTTGCGCGTAATGGTCAGGGGTTCATGGCTGAACACCGGCATATTGCCGATATTTTCCGTAGATCCCCTTCTTCTCCATTCATTTCCAGAATAATAAGCGGCAAGCTTGGTGGTTGCCGAATTAAAGATATTAACCGTGTCTGCAGACATGGCGGAGCCGCTTTTCAGGCCAAACTGGTTGTCTTCTCCAAGAATATCATCCAGAGTGCGCGCCTTGCGCAGGACATATGAATCGGGGGGAGTGCCCTTGCTTACCAGATCAGAAAGAAGGCGGTCATCCACTTTAATGGAATGCTCCGTCCAGCTGGCTCCCGGTTTTTTCCAACCATCCCGGTTTAAGGGAAGAGCTATAACTTCATTGCCGAAGTGAAGAACCAGCACATAGGCGGAGTTTTCATTCATCAGGTCGTTGAAATTAACGTCCGGGTCCGTGATGGTGACTTTATTACCGGAAATGGTAATGTTGCCTTCTTCAAGGGTGTGCTGTACCAAGGCTTCCGGATGCACCCCTAAACCCAGATAACCCGTTGCTTTGGCGTACAGGGTTGTCTGGATATAGCCGCAGGGCGTACTGTAAGCCGTTTCCGCATGCAGGGAGGCGATTGTTGCCGGAAGCAACGCGCATGCGCAGAGAGAGGCTGGCAGACAATGTACCGGATTGATAAACATTAACCCATTAAGAAGAAAGGAAATCGTTTGTCAATTAGGAAAGGGGGAAACATTCCCGTTTTTCATTTGTCAGACTTTTCCCCGGATGGAGGAAGCTTTCAGGTTTGTCCGGGGGATGGCCCCGGGATTTGAAGCGCAGGAAGGGCTGCCGCCGCTTTTTTCAATGCCTCCGGAACAGTAACTTCCAATGGCCGGACACAGGAAAAACAGGACGGAGGCAGGGTGGTAGAGATACGGTGCGGAACCTGGAAGGGGAAAATCATGAAAAAAAGATTTCAGGAATGCTTGGCAGAGGAAGGGGTGGGGAGAGCCTGAAAACAGGGGAGAGGATTTAATAAAATTTTAATGTTTTTTCCGGGTTGTTTTATTTGCGCCCTGAACGTTCTTCCATTAGGTTGATTCCAACATTCAAGCCGGATATCATTCGGACAGCCAGCGGGCGGACAGGATTCTGGCCTCCATCCGGAGGGAGGAAGCCCGTCCCGGCCGCGGCTTGCTGAAAATCTTCTTTGGCATGGCGCCGGGAGTAGGCAAAACATGTGCCATGCTGGAGGCGGCCATTCAGGCGGCGGACAAGGGCGTGCAAGTCATTATCGGCGTGGCGGAATCCCATGGGAGGGAAGATACGATGCGGCTCATTGGCAGGCTGCCGCGCCTTCCCATGAAAAAGATGGTTTACCGGGGAGTGGAAATGGAGGAATTTGATTTGGAGGAGGCATTGCGCGTGAAGCCCCAGCTTATTCTGGTGGATGAACTGGCGCATACCAACGTCCCGGGAATGCGCCACAGGAAACGCTATCAGGACGTGGAGGATTTGCTGGCCGCGGGAATAGACGTTTACACCACGCTGAACGTGCAGCATCTGGAAAGCCGTTCCGATACCGTTCACGACATTACAGCCGCCCCCGTGCAGGAAACCGTGCCGGATTCCGTATTGGCGGAGGCGGATTGCATCCAGCTGGTGGACATTACTCCGGATCAGCTGCGGACGCGCCTTCGGGAGGGGAAAGTGTACAGCGCTCCCCAGGCTTCCGCCGCTCTGGATCATTTTTTCAAGGAGTCCAATTTGACGGCCCTCCGGGAACTGGCCCTGCGCATCGTAGCGGAGAAGGTGGACCATGAACTGACGGAGGTGCGTACCATTTCCGGGGACCGCTCCATCTGGCGCAGCGGGGAACGTCTGATGGTGGCGGTAGGCCCCAGCCCGTTTTCCGCCCGGCTGGTACGCTGGACGCGCCGCATGGCTTATGCCCTGAACGCTCCGTGGATAGCCCTTTCCGTGGATACGGGCGTGCCCTTGCCTCCTGAACAGCAGCAGCGGCTGGACGCCAATCTGGAATTGGCGCGGCGGCTGGGCGCGGAAGTGATCGTGATGCCCGGTTCCGATTTGGCGGAAACGCTGCTCCGCATGGCTTTTTTAAGAAATGTCAGCCAAATTGTGGTGGGCAAACCGCAGGAAAGCTACCTGTGGGGCCTGGTGCGGCCCATATCCCTGGTGGATAAGCTGGTGAAGGGAAGCGACCAGATTGATATTTACGTGGTTCCCGCCGCTTCGGGACCGGGCCGTAACCGTTGGAAGAGCTGGCACCGGAAAACGGAGAAAGATGGCCGGGATTACTGGCTGGCCGCAGGCGTGACAGCGGCCGTCACGGGTGCCGGCCTGCTGGTTTCCGCATTTACCGGTTATTTTGCTCCCGGTTTCCTGTATTTGGCCGGAGTAGTGGGCCTGGGCTTTTTCATCCGTTCCCGCTGGGCCATGCTTCTGGCCGCGGCGCTGAGTGTCCTGTTGTGGAACCTGCTGTTTATTCCCCCGGTGATGACGTTCAAGATAGAGCGGCTGGAGGACGCCTTGATGTGCTTCTTTTTCTTTTTGGTGGCCCTTTCTACGGGACGGCTCACTTC
>ERZ1504853.197-NODE-197-length-15483-cov-3.268149_pt1 | contig 15483 bp, 16 predicted proteins | sample MGYA00575752_ERZ1504853 | MGnify/ENA primary metagenome ERZ1504853 (study PRJEB39906, sample SAMEA3182064) | gut metagenome | biome: human; feature: gut; material: Stool; isolation source: human stools | place: Canada | collected 2013-01-28 ... | reverse complement strand
ACACTAGATCGCTCGTCGGCAGCGTCAGATGTGTATAAGAGACAGCCTTATATGATATCCGTTGTCTTTTGAGTCGAATTGATAATGAACGTCTCTTCGTCCTGGCAGAAGCACTTCGTCGTGGTATTGAACCGGAAGAGATCAATAGGATCACCAAGATCGATTTGTTCTTTATTTACAAAATCCAAAATATTATCAGGATGGAACGCCGACTGCTTAAGGAAGGGCTGACGGAAGAAACATTAAAAGCGGCCAAACGCATACAGATGCCTGACCCGGCTATTGCCCACTTTGCAGAAATCTCCATAAAAGATGTAGAAAACTTCCGGAAAAAATTTAATTTGCATCCTGACTATAAAATGGTAGATACTTGTGCCGCTGAGTTTGAATCTTACACTCCCTATTATTATTCTACTTATAGCAGTGAAGATGAGGTGAAACCGCAGGGAGAAAATGCGGTCATTGTTTTTGGATCCGGACCGATCCGTATCGGACAGGGAATCGAATTTGACTATTGCTCTGTTCATGCTTCCTGGGCATTGCGAGGGGCGGGGAAGAAATCTATTGTTATCAATAATAATCCTGAAACTGTATCTACGGATTTTGATACATCAGACTCTCTGTATTTTGAACCGCTCTCGGAAGAAGATGTACTGGAAATTATTGAAAAAGAAAAGCCGGAAGGCGTTATTTGCCAGTTTGGGGGACAGACAGCAATCAATTTAGCAACGCCTATGGCAAAAAGGGGAATCCGTATTATCGGCTCCTCTAATGAAAGTATAGATATGGCGGAAGACCGTGAACGCTTTGATACACTTATGGGACAGCTCGGTATAGCAAGACCGAAAGGCTGTCTTGTAGAAAGTGTGGAAGAAGCTATGGAAAAAACGCAGGATCTGGATTATCCGCTTATTGTACGGCCCAGTTATGTGCTTGGCGGCCGTGCGATGCAGATCGTTTATGATCAGGCTGAACTGCGCCGGTATCTGAAGGAGGCCGTTGTAGCTTCTCATGAACATCCGGTCCTTATTGACCAGTACATGGTTGGCCGAGAAGTAGAAGTGGATGCGATTTCTGATGGTATTGATGTATGCATCCCGGGAATTATGGAACAAATTGAACGTTCCGGTGTTCATTCCGGCGATTCTATTGCTGTTTATCCGCCTCAGCATCTAACACAGGAAACGATAGAGACTTTGACCGATTACACACGGAAAATTGCGCGAGCGATGAATGTTAAGGGCCTTATCAACATTCAGTTCATTGTTGTCGGTAATAAAGTTTATGTTATTGAAGTGAATCCGCGTGCCAGCCGTACGGTTCCCTTCATGAGCAAGATTACAGGAATCAACATGGTGGAGCATGCAACGCGAATTGCGCTTGGCGAATCTTTGGAATTGCAGGGACTGCCGCTGGGTCTTGTTCCTGATAAAAATTATGTAGCCGTTAAAGCACCGGTATTTTCATTCTCTAAGTTGGGACTTGTGGAAATCAAGCTGGGACCGGAAATGAAATCAACCGGTGAGGTTATGGGAATCGGGCATACATACCAGGAAGCACTCTATAAAGCCGTTGTTGCCGCAAATCTTATGATTCCTGCCAAAGGAAATATTCTTATTACCGTCAGTGACAGGGATAAACCGGAAACGGCGGAACTGGCAAAGCGATTTGTAGAACTTGGTTATCACCTAATCAGCACGTCCGGTACAGGCGAGTATTTCAAGAATCGCGGTATTCCGGTAGAAATAATCAGGAAGATTCATGAGAAGGGAGAAAACTGTGAGAAGTATTTGAAGTCAGGAAAGGTAGACATGGTACTGAACACTATTTCTTACGGAAGTCAGATTGAACAGGAAGGCTACGACCTGCGGCGCATTGCGGTCGAATTGGCGATTCCCTGTCTTACCTCTTTGGATACGGCAAGAGAAGTACTCCGTGTTATGGCAGAGGCGGCCGGTGAAAACCGGAATGTAGAAGCCATCCAGGATTATATCGGGGAGAATTAATTATGGCCGGTTATGTAGAAAAGGGTGTTATTCGTCTTCATGAAAAAGTGGGGCATGATATCTGGAGAATGCAGATTGAACTTCCACAGACTGCTAAATCGGCACTGCCAGGACAATTTATTCATATAAAAATTAACGATCCCAGCAAATTATTGCGGCGGCCTATTTCTATCGCAGGCATTGAACCGGGAAAAGGCCTTGTGGAAATTATTTATCGAATTGTTGGTAACGGGACGGAAGCCATGGCTCATATGAAAATAGGGGATGTTGTTGACAGCCTTGGGCCATTGGGAACCTCTTTTTCCATGGATAAAGGACATATTGTAGGGGTTGGCGGTGGTGTAGGAATCGCACGGTGGAAGAAATAAAGAAGAAGTATTCTGGAAAGACCTTTTCCCTAAAACTTTGAAACAATTAATTGTAACAACAGATGACGGTTCTTATGGGATTAAAGGATTCTCCGTATCTGTTCTGCCTGAACTTTTTGCAGAAGAACAGGTAGATGAGGCCTGTATCTGCGGTCCCGGTATCATGATGAAAACAGCGGCGCAAATGGCAGCGGATGCAGGAATATACTGCGAGGTTTCCCTGGAACGCCGGATGGGCTGTGGCACGGGAACATGCTTGGCGTGTGTTTGCGATAAAGCTGACGGCGGGCATTACAAAGTCTGTCTTGACGGACCGGTATTCAATGCACAGGAGGTTTGCTTATGAGTACTGATCTGAATGTGAATTTCCTTGGTATAAGGATGAAAACACCTATTATTGCGGCGTCAGGGACTTTTGGATTTGGCGTGGAATATAAGGATTACATGGACTTATCGCAAATTGGAGCAATTTCCTGTAAAGGGATTGCTATTACGCCTTGGGACGGTAATGAAGGCGTTCGTATCGCAGAAACGTCATCAGGAATACTGAACTGCATTGGCCTCGAAAATCCCGGTACTAATGTTTTTAAGAAAAGGTATCTGCCTGAGTTAAAAAAGTACGACGTACCGGTAATTTGTAATATTGTGGGAAGGAACATAGAAGAGTATGGCATGGCTGCAAAAGCATTGTCTGTGGAAGGCGTAGATGCTTTTGAAGTCAATATTTCCTGTCCGAATGTAAAGTGTGGAGGAATTGCTTTTGGTTCTGATCCCCATATGGCGGCAGAAGTGACGAAAGCCGTAAAAAGAAATACTGATTTGCCTGTCATCATGAAACTGTCTCCCAATGTGACGGATATAGTTTCTATAGCCAGAGCGGTAGAAGATGCTGGGGCGGATGCAGTGTCGCTCATAAATACGCTTCTTGGTCTTGCAATTGATGTCAAAACGCGGAGGCCGATACTTGGTAATGTGACTGGCGGATTATCAGGCCCTGCGATAAAACCTGTGGCGCTTCGTATGGTATGGCAGGTGGCACATGCTGTTCACATCCCTGTTTGTGGAATGGGGGGGATCATGACTGGTACTGACGCAGTGGAGTTTATGATGGCCGGTGCGGATACTGTGCAGGTGGGAACAGCATCATTAGCAAGTCCCTATGCAATTCCAAAGATCACTGATGAATTACGTATGTGGTGTGAAAAAAATAATATTTCTGATGTAAATAGCATAGTAGACACGTTACAAGTCTGAAAGAGGTGACAGAGGGATATCTTTGCCACCTCTTTTGATAGGCTAAAATATAAATTTATTTTGATGATATATTACACAGGGACATCATATGTAGAGGAAATTATGGAAAAGTCATATTTGGTGCAGATGAAGTTTTCTTCCGCGATGAACAGATATTTTAATGTACCTATAAAAACGGTTCTTCGTCAAAACTTACGTGGAATTTCCATAAGAGAGAAGATCGTGATGTTACCCACATCACTGAAGGACAAATTACTTCCGACAGGAATACCGTATAGAATAGAGGAAATTAAAATTTTATACTGAGAAAAACGCTATACTAATTATTCAACACTATTCTTATTGATGCATGATATATAAGGAAGATTGATTTTATAAAATATCAGGAGAATAAAGTATATGTTTTATATGCGGAGAACATATAAGTTCCTGTACTTTTGCTATGTTCGGGTTTAGATGATAAAATAATAAAATAAGTTTTTATAGGTGTGGGATATCAGAATGAGCCAATTTCTTACTCACGTATATGGACAGGAAAAATTAAAAAGGGAGCTGAAGCTTTTGATGGAAAATCATAGGTTACCGCATACTATGATTTTTTACGGTGATGATGGGCTGGGAAAAACAACAGCTGCTTTTGATTTTGCAGATTTTCTCACAGGGGCATCTGAAAAAATATGGGTGGAAATTAAAAAGATAAAAAGCAGTAAAAATGAAAAGCTTCTGGAAAATCTGAAAGGAGACCGTGTTTGGTATATCCGGCCGATGGGAATGGAACTTAAAATTGACCAGTTCCGCGCCTTTATGGAGGAAATGGCTTCCTTTGATGAAAAATTGCGTGTATGTATTATCGATGATGCGCAGAAAATGAACCAATACGCGGCGAATTCCTTCCTGAAAACCTTGGAAGAACCGGTAGAAAATCTATGTTTTATTCTTGTTACTTCTGATATAAATGCACTTTTACCGACGATTGTTTCACGAGGGGAAAGATTTCCTTTCTTTCCGTTAATGGAAAATGAGTTTTATTACTTAATGGAGACAGTGGCTGAAGAATTTAATTTTGACGGGACAGTAGGGAAGGAAACAGCGTTCAAGGTTTCTGAAGGTAATCCTGGCGTTGCTAAAGATCTTTGTGGTGAAAAAGGGATGATGCAGTTGGACGTGGCCATGAGGTTTTGGGAAACGGTCACAACATCTTCAACAGCATTTTCTTCTTTATCTGCATGGACATTTAAGGAACGGGAGGATTTTTTGGTTTTGCTTCGATGGGTTATTATCATCGGACGGGATCTCATGATTGGCGCTGAAACTACCGATGATCAGCTGGAGAAATGTATGCAATGGTCTGATCGGGAGAAGCGGCTGTTGAAATATTGGACTGACGGCCGTGCGATAGAGGCATTAGCTGTCTTGCAAAAAGCAGAATCGGCGTGTCGGCGTTATATCTCCACTAAAAATATATGGAATATGATTTTAATTCAATTACAGCACATACAGAAAGGCGATTATATATGGAACAAGTAGTAGGAGTTCGCTTTAAAAAAGCTGGCAAAATTTATTATTTTGCTCCTAATAACTTGCATTTACAAATCAATGACGGGGTTATTGTAGAAACATCCCGCGGTATGGAATATGGGCACATCGTAACGATACCGGCGGGAGAAAGAGTATCCGAGGATAATGGACCGCTAAAACCGGTTGTTCGTAAAGCAACTGTAAAAGATATGGTACAACTGGAGCGAAATCGAGAAAGAGAGAATTCGGCTTTTGCTGTTTGCATTGAGAAAATTGAAAAGTTCAAGGTACCGATGAAACTCTTACGTACAGAATATACTTTTGACAGAAGCAAGATTGTATTCTTTTTCACAGCAGAAGGCCGCGTTGATTTTCGTGAATTGGTAAAAGAGTTAGCTTCTGTTTTTCATACGCGCATTGAATTAAGGCAGGTGGGGGTCAGGGATGAGGCGAAACAGGTCAGCGGTATTGGTTCCTGCGGAAGACCGCTTTGTTGTGCGACTTATTTGGGGGAATTTGCCCCGGTTTCTATTAAAATGGCAAAAAACCAGGGATTATCTTTGAATCCTGCTAAAATATCCGGCGTTTGCGGGCGTCTTATGTGCTGCCTTCGATATGAAAATGACCAGTATACAGGAGATCATTCACGAAAGAAATGCTGCTGCGGCGCGCAGGAGTCCTATAAAATGTTTCGTGTCGGAATGAAAGTTATCACTGACGAAGGTGAAGGACAAGTTGTCTATGTAAATCTGCAAAAACACAGTGTGAAAGTACAGTTGGAAGGCGGACGGACGAAAACGATGCAATGGGATGTGGTGGAACCGGTGGAAAATGAATAATTGGGTTTTAAATGAGGGAGAACGGCTGGATGATTTGGTTAGGGGCGATATGAAAATTATCCAGAGGCCGGATCAATTTTGCTTCTCTTTGGATTCTATATTGGTGGCTCACTATGTTTCAATTCGCAAAAAAGACAGGATTGCTGATTTGGGAACCGGCACGGGAGTTATTGCGCTCTTGCTTTCCACACTTGGCGGTGAAGATATTACTGCGTTTGAAATTAATCCGGTAATGGCGGATTTAGCTCGTAGAAATGTGAATGGGAATAACAAATCAGATTGTATAAAAGTCGTGGAATGTGACTACAGGAATGTAAAGAAGATTTATCCGACGGGAAGTTTTGACTCTGTTGTGGTAAATCCGCCTTATCGGGAAATAGGAACCGGTCGAATGAATCATTGCAAAGGTGTAGCCAGCGCCAGTTATGAATTAAATGTAACCTTGGAAGATATTTTTCATACAGCACAGTATCTTTTGAAATATGGCGGTCGTCTAACTATGGTTCACCGTGCGGATCGTTTAGTCGATTTGATTACGCTTGGCCGCAGGTACAAAATGGAAGCCAAACGGATACGCCCCGTATATGCCCGAATAGGCGCTTCAGCGGTTCGTGTCTTACTGGAGTTCAGATATGGTGGACATACGGAATTAATCTTGGAACCGCCGTTATTAATCCATAATACTGATGGATCTTACACACAGGAGATTATGGAGATATATGGAAAGAAAACAAATGAATGAAGTGGAAGCGGGTACGTTGTACCTTGTGCCTACTCCTATCGGAAATTTATCTGATATGACAGAGCGGGCAGTAGGCATTTTACGACAGGTTGATTTAATCGCGGCAGAAGATACACGACACACAAGAATATTACTGAATCATTTTCAAATTTCCGGGCATGTGGTTTCCTATCATGAACATAATAAAAAAGAATCTGGCAATAAATTAATTGAAGCATTGAAAAGCGGTCGTTCCGTGGCTCAGTGCAGTGATGCAGGAATGCCTGTCATTTCTGATCCTGGGTCAGATCTGGTGCGGCTTGCCATAGAGGCGGAGATTCCTGTTGTGCCTTTACCGGGACCTAATGCGGCATTGACAGCGTTAATAGCGTCCGGACTTGATGCCCGGCAGTTTGCGTTCATTGGCTTTTTGCCTAAAATTAACGCAAAGAAAAAGAAGTTGTTATTTGATATGTCTCATATACCGGTTACTTTAATTTTTTATGAAGCCCCCCATCGGTTGAAAGAAACGTTAGAGACGTTGATACGGGAATTGGGAAACAGGAAAGCGGTTCTTGCAAAAGAGCTGACAAAAAGATTTGAAACCTTTAAAAGAAGCATGCTTCAGGAATTGTTGGATGACTTAGAAACGGAAACACCACGTGGAGAATATGTTATTCTTGTGGAGGGATGGAATGAAATTTCTGCGGAAGAAAAGGAACAGAAAACTGGCTGGCGTGAAGAGGCAGTATCTTTTGCGCTGAAGATGCCGTTAAAAGAAGCAGCAAGGCAAGTATCTTTTAAACATCATTTATCTCGTCGAGAAGTGTATCAGTACCTTTTAAATCAAAAAGAAGCTGATGCGAATAAATGATTTGGGAAATAATTGCTCCCGGTTATATAATGGAAAATACAAGGAAATAAAGACTTTTACAGGGGGAGTTACAATGACAGAAAAACCAAAATACTATATCACAACGCCGATTTATTATCCAAGTGCCAAACTTCATATCGGACATACATACTGTACGTCCATTGCGGACAGTATGGCACGGTTCAAACGCCTTGATGGATACGAGGTGATGTTTCTGACCGGTTCTGATGAACATGGGCAGAAGATTGAACAGAAAGCGGAAGAATCTGGAGTTACGCCGATTGAGTATGTGGATAATATTGTTGCTCTTTTCAAGCAGCTTTGGAAAGAACTAAATATTTCCAATGATGATTTCATCCGCACAACGGAAGAACGTCACCGTGAAGTGGTGCAGATGCTTTTTCAGCGTGCTTATGATAATGGAGATATCTATCTTGGGAAATACGAAGGATGGTACTGTATTCCTGATGAAACTTTCTGGCCGGAAAATAAGCTGACACCGGAGCATCTTTGCCCTGACTGCGGACGACCATTGCAACGTATCAGTGAAGAGGCCTATTTTTTTAAGATGTCAAAATACGCGGATAGATGGATGAAGTTTATCAAAGAAAATCCGGATTTTATCCAACCTGCATCTCGGAGAAATGAAATGATCCAGTTCGTTAAGGGCGGTCTGGAAGATCTTTGCGTGTCACGAACCAGTTTTACGTGGGGCATTCCTGTACCATTTGATCCCAAGCATGTTGTTTATGTGTGGTTTGACGCGCTTGTTAACTATATAACGGCAGCGGGTATTATTGATAATCCTGAAAAATTTAAAAGATTTTGGCCGGCTGATGTTCATTTGGTAGGGAAAGAGATTGTCCGGTTTCATTCTATTATCTGGCCAATTATGCTTATGAGTCTCGGGATAGAGTTGCCGAAAAAAATTTATGGTCATGGATGGCTGATTGTTGACGGAGAAAAAATGTCCAAGTCTAAAGGAAATGTAGTGGATCCTATTCCATTGCTGCAAGAGTTCGGCTCAGATGCTATTCGCTACTATCTTTTAAATGATATTCAGTTGGGACAGGATGGTAATTTCAGTAGAGAAAGGCTTATCAACCGTATTAACTCAGATCTTTCCAATGATCTTGGCAATTTGCTCCACAGAAGTTTATCCATGGTGGAAAAATATAGAAATGGGGTTCTTGTGCATGGTGACGCGTCTGTTGATCCCTGCATAGGAGAGGTATCTTCGGAAGTTGAAAAAAATGCAGAAGCTACTTTGCAGAGGTTCCGTAATGGAATGGATAATTGGAAAATTAATGACGCTCTTAAAGCGGTGTGGATCTTTATCCGTTCATTAAATAAATATATTGATGTAACAATGCCTTGGGTACTGGCAAAGGATGAAGCTAAAAGGGCTGCACTTGATGCTGTGCTTTATCACCTTTGCGAGGGTATGCGTTTTGTTTCTCTTATGGTAGAGCCCGTAATTCCAATTGCTGCTGAAAAGATTTGGGCGCAGTTGGGACTGGTTGATTTTGAAAAAGCAAATTATAAAAACCTTGTATGGGGCGGTATTGCTGATGGGACAAAAGTTGCCAAAGGAATGCCTATTTTCCCGCGTATTGAAGTGGAGAAAGAAGACTTGAAAGCGGAAGTAAAGTCTGAGAGAAAGTTCAACGTGAAGAAAACAGAAAATGACACAAGTGTTCCACTCATTACAATGGATGATTTTTTAAAGACGGAATTGCGTGTTGCGGAAATACTGACAGCAGAAAAAATAGAAAAATCAGAAAAGTTGATTAAGCTGACAGTGTCTTTGGGCGAAGAAATTAGGACAGTTGTCAGTGGTATTGCTAAATACTATAAGCCGGAAGAACTTGTCGGCAAGCATGTGATTTTTGTAGCGAACCTTAAATCGGCGAAGTTGATGGGGATAGAATCGCAGGGGATGGTTTTGGCAGCGTCCAAAGATAATGATCTTGTACTTCCTTTCGTTGATATGCCCGCAGGCAGCCGTGTGAAGTAATGGAACTTTTTGATACTCATGCGCATGTGTATGACAAACGTTTTGATGATGACAGGGAGCAAGTTCTGTCAGACGTATTTGCACATTTAAAATATGTGGTTTGTCCTTCTGAAAATTTGGAAACGAGCAGGAAAACGACAGATCTTGTAAACAGGTATCCCCGGCTCTATGGAGCAGTCGGTATTCATCCTCATGAAACCTGTCATGCGACGGAAGACAGCTTGCAGGAGCTCGAATCTATGGCGCGAGAAAATCATAAAATCGTTGCTATCGGTGAAATCGGTCTGGATTATCATTATTTCTATAGTGATAAAGAAATGCAGCAGAAATGGTTTCACCGACAGATAGAATTGGCAGGGAAGTTAGATTTGCCGATAATTATTCATGACAGAGATGCGCATGGCGATACACTCCGGATTCTGCAGGAACATAAAGGGGATTCTTTGCGGGGGATACTGCACTGTTACAGCGGCAGTTTAGAGATGGCCAAAGAATTCATTCGTTTGGGGTTTTATATTTCCTTTGCGGGACCGGTAGTATTTCCTAAAAGTACCAAACTGAAACAGGTGGCTAAAGGAATCCCTTTGAATAGATTGTTAATTGAAACGGACAGTCCTTACCTGGCACCACCGCCACATAGAGGAGAACGGAATACGCCGCGCAATGTAATTTATGTGGCGGAAGAAATTGCACGGCTGAAAGATTTGAGCGTGGAGGCTGTTGTTTTTCAGACAACGACAAATGCCTGTAACATTTATAAAATTGAGCAATAAATATAAACAAGCCGCTTTGTGCGAATCAAATCGCCAGGCGGCTTTTGCATGGGGAAGTATGAAAGTGGCAGATCAATTATATGGACATATAAGGGGCAGCGATATCCGCAAATTTGGAATATCCCTTTTCATTGGGATGGATACCATCGGAATACCACGCATTATCAAGAGGGAAGGCAGTTGAAAAATCAATAAAGAGAATATCTAAGTCGATGCAATTTGCTTTTAAAAAGCTCCCATAGTTTTTCAAATCTTTATTATTTTTCGTAAAAGCAAAGTGCGTCTGCCATCCTGTGGTAATGCTGAGTGGTGTCATTAAAGGAGGGATACCGATGCAGAGAGGGATTTTCTTATTAAGTTTATTAATCTCGGATAACATCATTTTTTCCAAATGAGTTACTCTGATTCCGGAAAGTATGTCGTTGGTACCACCCATCATAAAAAACAATGTATTTTCATGGGGGCTGCTTAGAAACAGAGAGAGGGAATCAAAAATGTCTTCAAGTCCTGCACCGCATAAACCGTGATTGTAGTATTGGATGGCAGGGCAGCGTCTGGAAATTTGGTAAATCCAGCCATACTGCGGTAAGGTGCCGTATCCTGCAGTAAGACTGTCCCCAAAGAAATGAATTGAGTTTGCATTTTGAATATCCCAGTCCATGATGCTCCTCCCATGTTATATAACTAATGATAGAAATAGCAAGGTCCTTTTGTCAAATCGGCAAAAGGTTAAAAACCGTTTGCTATATGCAAAGATAATAGTCAGATTTCTTTTTAAATGGCTGCTTCATGGAGCTTTCAAAAGTGATATAATATTTTAAGATGGAAGATAGTGTACTATTATGGAGGCTGTAATGGATAGACAATTATCATTGGAGTTTGCACGTATTACAGAACAAGCTGCATTGAAAAGTGCGCGGCTCGTAGGATTAGGTGATAAGGAGGGCGCCGACCAGGCTGCTGTTGATGGTATGCATGAGCAGTTTGCTTTAACGCCTGTTTCCGGTACCGTGGTCATTGGCGAGGGTGAGATTGATGAAGCCCCCATGCTGTACATTGGCGAACATGTAGGACAGGGTGGGGAAGAAGTGGATATTGCGGTGGATCCTGTAGAAGGAACAAACCTTGTAGCAAAAGGGAAAAATGGTGCTATTGCTGTTCTTGCTATCGCGCCTAAAGGGTGTCTGCTTCATGCTCCGGACATGTATATGCAGAAAATCTGCGTGGGTCCTCGTGCGAAGGGGAGGATTGATATCCGTGCTTCGGTTACTGAAAATCTTAAAAATGTGGCAGATGCGATGGGACGTGAAGTTTCCGATCTGACGATGGTTATTTTGGACAGGGAACGCCATGAAAAGATTATTCGTGAAGCGAGGGAAGCCGGGGCCCGCGTATACCTGATTACTGACGGAGATGTAGTGCCTTCTGTCGACTGCGGTATCCAGGGCAGCGGCATCCATATGGTTATGGGGTCGGGCGGAGCGCCGGAAGGTGTTTTATCCGCAGTAGGATTGAAATGTCTTGGCGGTGATATGCAGGCAAGACTGCTTCCGCAGACGGAACAGGAAATCCAGCGGCTGCACACAATGGGGATTGATGATCCCAATAAAGTGCTGACATTGGATGATTTGGTAAAAGGAGACGACTGTATTTTTGCGGAGACAGCTATTACAGACTGTGCTATGCTTCGCGGTGTCCGTTTTTTTGGCGGCGGGGCAAGGACAAGTACTTTAGTTCTTCGTTATAAGACCGGTACTGTCCGTTTTATTGATACAGTTCACCGTTTTGGAGAGGATAAACCCGGTGTAAGAATGTTTTAATAACAGTATATTAGAAGAACCCTCGACAAATGCTTATGATGTTCAAGTGGGGCGGGGGTTTTTATATGGAATTTTTTTATTGTTTGCAGTAAAATATATTGTATTACAGATGAAAGGGGAGACTTATGCACGAATTGTTTGATTGGATTTATTCTATCGTGGTCGCTTTATTTTTAGCGATGATTATCCATATATTTCTTTTTGTCCCTACCAAAGTGGCAGGTTCATCCATGTATCCTACGTTAGAGGATGGACAGTATTTAATTGTTTCCAAGTTAGGGCATGTTTTCCGTCAGACGCCTGATTATGGTGAGATTGTTATTATTGACAGCCGTACGCAGAGAATGCGGTCGTGGGCGGATGATTTATCTGAACCTGCTTTAAACTACGTGGCACTTTTCAGCCGAAGCGGTCAGGGACACAATGTTTGGGTAAAGCGTGTGATCGGTAAGGGCGGGGATAAGCTGGAGTTTCATGATAATGCGGTATACAGAAATGGCACAAAATTGAATGAACCCTACATCAATGGCGTGATGGAGTTCTCAATGCCCGGTTCGTTTACGGTGCCCGAAGGAACAATTTTCGTTATGGGCGATAATAGAAATCATAGCTCTGACAGCCGATTTATCGGGCCGATTCCAATTGACCACGTACTTGGAACTGTAGTGATTGAGTTATGATGGAAGACCGTTTCCTGGAAGCAGGAGCGGTTTTTATTTGCAACAAAGGATAGGAGTATTATGTTATAATAACTTATATTTTATGTTTAATGATGGGGAATGAGGGGTAATTATTTTGGCACATTGCAATGAAAATTTTAATGATTTGCAGGGAGCGTATTTGTTTGCAAAAATAAGAAAGGAACAGGAAACATACAAAGCGAATTACCCGGATGCTGATATTATCTCTCTTGGCATTGGTGATGTAACGCAACCGTTAGTTCCGGCTGTTGTTGAGGCCATGATGAAAGCTGTTGCGGAAATGGGAGAAGTGGAAACTTTCCGTGGTTACGGTCCGGAACAAGGATATTTATTTTTGCGTGAAGCTGTTGCCCTGCACGATTTCAAAGACAGGGGATGTGATGTTTCTCCGGATGAAATTTTTGTTAGTGATGGCACAAAATGTGATATAAGTAATATGCAGGAAATATTTGCCACGTCGGATATTGTGGCAATTATGGATCCTGTATATCCAGTGTATGTGGACAGTAATGTTATGGCGGGACGAAGTGGGAAATTTGTGAATGGATCATATGAAAAATTTGAGTACCTGCCGTGTTATGAAGAATGTGATTTTAAAGCAAACCTGCCATCCCATGATCCCATGATTATTTATTTATGTTCACCCAACAATCCGACAGGAACTGCGTTAAATAAAAAGGAATTAACTGTTTGGGTGAAGTACGCAAAGCAGACTGGATCAGTTATCTTCTTTGATGCTGCCTATGAGGCATTCATTACGGAAGACATTCCGCATAGCATTTATGAAATTGAAGGGGCCAAAGAGGTGGCAATTGAGTTCCATTCATTCTCTAAGACAGCCGGATTTACAGGGGTACGCTGCGGATATGTCGTTGTCCCGAAAGAATTGAAGCTGGAAACAAAGTCAGGGGGATTAATCAGTGCAAATGAACTTTGGTATCGCCGACAATGTACGAAATTTAATGGATGCTCTTATGTTGTGCAGCGCGGGGCGGAAGCTGTATATACAGAAGCCGGACAAAAGCAGATACAGAAGACTTTGGGGATATACAGAAAAAATGCCCTGGCTATTTTGGCAGGGGTAAAAGAAGTCGGGTTACGGGCTTCCGGTGGAATAAACAGCCCTTATATATGGGTGTCTGTACCTGATGGAATGAGCAGCTGGGATTTTTTTGACTTCCTTCTTCGGGAAGCGCAGGTTATATGTACGCCGGGATCAGGATTCGGTCCATGCGGGGAAGGGTATGTCCGTCTGACCGCATTCAATACACCGGAAAAGACGGCAATGGCTGTGAAACGTTTGAAAACTGCTGTTAAAAAATATACAAATAAAGGATGAAGATATGAGCACAAATTTACAGATTGGTATTGTCGGGCTTCCTAATGTAGGAAAGAGTACGCTTTTTAATGCGATTACAAAAGCAGGTGCGGAGGCGGCCAATTTTCCTTTTTGTACTATTGAACCTAATGTGGGTGTTGTGGAAGTGCCGGATCATAGAATTTATGATTTGGCAGGTATATTTAATCCGAAAAAAACGACGCCTGCATTTACTCGCTTTGTAGATATTGCAGGGCTGGTGGCAGGAGCATCGAAGGGGGAGGGGTTGGGAAACCAGTTTTTGAGCCACATTCGTGAAACCGATGCTATCGCTCATGTTGTCAGATGTTTTGATGATGAAAATATCACTCATGTAGAAGGCGGAATTAATCCTGTTCGTGATATGGGCATCATTAATACAGAATTATGTCTGGCAGATCTGGAGAGCGTCGATAAGAAAAGAGTAAAAACTGCCAAATTGGCTCAGGCGGGGATAAAAGAAGCAAAAGCAGTTTTACCAATTTATGAAAGGGTTTTTCAGGTTTTGCAGGAGGGAATACCGGCAAGAACTTTGGATTTAGCTGAGGATGAACTGGCGGTTCTTAAGGAATTAAATTTGATTACATTGAAGCCGGTTCTGTATGTATTGAATACGGCGGAAGATGATATTGCGAATCCCATGGATAATCCTTATGTGCAGGCGGCAGCAGCGCAGGCGGAAAAAGAAAATGCCAAATGGGTACCTGTTTCGGCAGAGATTGAGCAGGAAGTATCAGAATTGGAGGAAGAGGAAGCCAAAGCGTTCCTGGCGGATTTGGGAGAAACAGAACCGGGATTGAATCGTTTGATTCGTACGGCGTATGCAATGTTAGGCCTGATTAATTTCTTTACTGTAGGTGAAGATGAATGCCGTGCGTGGACGGTCCATTTTGGAACAAAGGCGCCTAAAGCTGCGGGGAAAATTCATTCCGATATCGAACGTGGATTTATTCGTGCGGAAATCATAACCTATGATGAATTAATAAAATGCGGTTCTTTTGCAGCTGCCCGTGAAAAAGGACTGCTGCGGGTAGAAGGGAAAGAATATATTATTAAGGACGGAGATATCGCGTATTTCCGCTTTAATGTATAGTGATAAAATAATTGAGCCTCCGATAAGGGGGCTTTTTTGCGGAGAAGTACTAATGAAGAAACTTTATGGAAATATTGTCACCGGTGCATTTGTTATGCGGACTAACAGATTTGTAATTCATGCGGAGATAGATGGGAGAATG
>ERZ1504853.185-NODE-185-length-16803-cov-5.077681_pt1 | contig 16803 bp, 7 predicted proteins | sample MGYA00575752_ERZ1504853 | MGnify/ENA primary metagenome ERZ1504853 (study PRJEB39906, sample SAMEA3182064) | gut metagenome | biome: human; feature: gut; material: Stool; isolation source: human stools | place: Canada | collected 2013-01-28 ... | reverse complement strand
GTTCTTGGTGGAATGAGTGGGATTTCGGCTTGTTCAATGGAGTCATTGCTGCCAATCTGTTGATTGACAAATTGGCCGGGTGCAACCTCAATGCAGACTTTGTCAATTCCATTTCTGCCGAAGCGCGCTTTTACCGTGCCATTTTCTATTACCATCTGTTTATGGGGTATGAGCAATTCCCGCTTATCAAACATTATCTGGCAGCCAGTGAAATGTATAGCGTTGCCAAAGGAACCCGTGAAGAGATTTATGAGTTTATGATGGGTGATTTGGATGACGAAGTGACTAAGTATCTGCCCCAGCGCAGTGTTACACAGCAGGGACGCGTTTGCCGGGATGCTGCCAAGCTGCTTCGTGCCAAAATTATTTTGTTCCATCGTGATGAGACTAAATATCAGGTGGCATTGAATGACATGAAAGAAATAATCACCAGTGGAAGATACCAGTTGAACCCTGATTATCAGAACTTATGGGTGAAAGACGGAGAATGGTGTGCGGAATCTATCTTTGAGGTATGTTATGCCGGCAATAACTCCGGTGAAGGGTTTAGTCTTGCACGTTCTTTGGGTGGTCGTAACATTGTTGATCCGAGAAGTGCCGAGCAGGGTGGATTGGGCGAAGGTTATGGGCAGAACACCATGCCGAGTACTGTTTACAACATGTTTAAGGAAGGCGATACGCGTCGCGAGGGAACAGTCATTGTCTATGCGGACGAGGCTAAGAAAGTGGCAGAAATGGTGGCCAAAGGCGAACTACCGGCAGGAAGTGCTTTCCAAGTCAGTGACCAACAGGAAAATTACGAAGGTCTGGGGCACTATAAGATTCATCCGAGAAAGGAGACGACGTCTACGGTGAATCCTACGGATAACTATTATAACTCTTGGCGTATTTACCGTTATGCCGATGTTTTACTGCTGGCTGTGGAACTTGATGTACGCATCAATGGAACTGCCAGTGCCGATGCGCAAGGCTGGTTCGACCAGATTAGAGACCGCGCTTTCAAAGACAAAGAGCATCGTATCAACTTGGCGGGAAAGAGCAAGCAGGAGTTGTTGGATATTCTTTTTGAAGAGCGTGGGTATGAGTTTATGGATGAAATGCAGCGTTGGTTTGACATTCTGCGTTTCGATAAAGGAACAGAGATTTTAGGTAATAAAGGTTGGACGGAGAAGTTCAGGTACTTCCCGATTGACCAGTCGGAAATGGATAGAGCTAAAGGTGGCTTGACACAGAACCCTGGCTGGTTATAAGTTTTGATTGTTTTTTTCTGAAGAGTCCCCGGTATTTCCTTGTGAATAATACCGGGGATTTTTTGTTCCTTCACAAAGTTTGTTTTGGCAAAACATCTGTCATGCTATCACGCAAATGGGTGTATTGTTTTGATTATAAATCAATTAAAGCGTGATAGATACCCGTGACAGATAAAAAACGTTACAACCATCTATCACGCTTTCCAATCTTTCTAAAAGATGATGCCTCCTATTTATTGGGTGAATCGTAAAAGTGGCTATTGTCTTAGTTCTCAGCATGAAACTTTTAGTTTTGAGTCTAAATATGAGAAGTTTTGATTGGGGAAAATAATTGGTTTCATTGAGGAAAACCTTTAGTTTCCTTTCGTAAAACTAAAAGTTTCAGCAAGTGAAACTTTTGGTTTCAACGATATGAAACTGTCATTCCGGCCCGTTGGGAACCGGCAAGGGTATCTATATAAAACGACCGAAACAGATACTTTTCGAAGGAAAAGTATCTGTTTCGGCATAAAAACGTAGTGTTAACATAGGAAATAGGGGAATTATCCCCTATTTATTCTCTTGATTGCTGTTATGGAAACCGTTTTATTTGAGGAACGGGTTGCCGCTTTTGTCTTTGCTCACTACCCAGCGGAAAGCATTAACCAATAGCAGGTTCTGTGTACCGTCGATAAACTCTTCGTCACCATGCCCCATATTCAGGTAAATCATTCTGTAATTCTTGTTGGACCATACGATGGGGAAGTCGCCAAAATTCACTACATCCTTGATACCCAGTGGATAGTTCTTGGGAGATAGGGACAAGAGTACCTCTACGTCCTTGTTCTGGCGAGGGCTGGGAGTCCATTGGTACCATTCGCTGGCGGGAGCCACGAATGATGCAGGCAGATTCTTGGTAACGGGATGTTCTTCGTTGTCGACTTCGACCAATACCGGCTGGGGAGGCCAGTTGTTGCAATAGAACACCCCACCACCAAGAAATTTAACAAACCAGGGCCAATGCGTGTTTTTGTCGTTGTAGGCAGCTGCGTGGAAACCTACCCAGCCGCCTCCGTTTTCCATGTATTGCTCAAAGGCATCGCGTTCGGCCTTGGTGTTGGGAGATGTGTTAAGCATGATAATGACATTGTATTCTTTCAGTTTCTCGTATGGGTATTTTGAAAAATCGGTAGTAATATCCAAAACAAAGCCGTCACCGTAATTGAGCTTCTTGAAGAAAGTGGTTGCTTGTTCTGCAAATTGTACGTGTGCTTCTTCCGCATGTTGCGTGTAATAAATCAAGGCCTTGAAGCGAGGAGCTTTGGCATAGTTTGCCGGATAACCTTCGGGGACTTGTGCGTACGTCAGCAGGGTGCAAGCCGTAAACAATAAAATAAGCAGATGTTTCATAATTTGTAATTTATCAGTTATTAATTCTTCATTATCTAATATTCCGCAGTCAGAGACAGCCATTTGCCTGCCGAGGTAACCCATACCTCTTTATAACAGGCATTGTTGGTTTGCGGCCAATAGGGGACATCGTCGTTACCCAGGGTACGGATACCAACGGGCATCTCTCCTGTCATTTCTCCCGAAGAGAAGGTATTCAGTTGCGGATAGTTGTGTCCTTCTCCATAAATCAAGGATTGTCCGAAAGGATTCTTGCCTACGGTCCAGTACAACTGTTCCAGACCGATGTTGAGCAGTTCCTTGTCCTTCAGGAAGTTTCCGCAGATGGCGGCGGACTTTCCGTTGGAAAGATGGATGGCGGTATTGCCGTTGAAAATGTTGAACCACACGGGGAAGCGTTTCATGTAGTGCTCTTTGTCCAGTTGTACTCCTCGTTTAATCTGTTCCGTGTACAGTTCCTTGGCATTGGCAGGGGGAAACAGATGGAGGGCGTAGAAGTTGGTGGTATCCTTATATTCCCCTGCATGGTAAACACCGCTTGGAATCATACCGTAGGGATGGGTATACTTCATCATTCCTTTCAGATAGTCTCCATATAGTTGTATGGAATTCACCCATTTAGGGTAATCGGGGTGCTCCTTCTGGGTTTCGCAAAGCATCACCATAGCCTGCATATAGACCTGCTCGCGCGACTGGTGTATGTAATGTACGATAGATTTGCGGGATTTGTCCCGGTAGAAGAATCCGCGTGTCCCGTCTTTGTCTTTCAGCGGTTCCGTGCGCTGGCAGTCGAGGGTGTAGCGGATGTATTCGGCGGCGATGTCCGCATAAGAAGACTTTCCGGTCAGCTTGTATAATTGGCTTGCCGACCAGGAGATGGTAGCCATATATTGACTTTTCGAAGTATTGTAGCTGTGTTCGTAAGGCTGGACGAACTGGTCGAAACCGGCTCTCTTGAATTTCTCCATGGCGAAAGCGAAATCTTCTTCGGCCACGCGCAGAAGATATTCCTGCTGCATCGGGTCGTGGTCCAGCGTCATGGAGGCGTAAGCTTCGTATCCGGCATAGAGAAAGTTGTCAAATGCCATGTTCTGTACACGTACGGAAGATATGTCGTCCAATGTATTGAACACACCGTCTTGCCAGATAAGCAATCCCATGCTGCTGGCGCGGTAACCATCGCCGTAGCGGTTCTTTAGGATGAACTCTACTCCCCATTCCGCTTCTTCACGCAGGCGGGCGGCGAGGGCTGGGTTGATATTTCTTTGTTTATTATAGGCTTCGAGCAGAGCAAAGGTCACGTCTCCCGTCTGCAAGGTTTGCTGGGACAAGTCTCCTGCATCGTGCCATCCGCCGGAGTAGGAGATGCTGCGTCCGTCATGTCGGGACATGAGGTCTACGTGGCAGGTGGAATGCTTGCCGGGAACCGGATGTCCACAGCGCTGGCAGAAGATGAAGTTCAGCACTTTCCATTGTGAATCTTCCCAAAGTCTTTCTCCAATCCGGAAGGTGGGAGTTAGCGATGTTCCGACCTTCAGCTGATACTTTCCGGGATTATTGAAGGAGGTGAAATCAATAAGGCCAAATTCTCCGAGAGTGGTTTTCTCTTTTCGGATATCTCCTTCGTAAGCTATTTCTCCGGTTGGGGTAAGCAGTTGGAAGCGCTTTCCGGCGTCTATGGTGAGGTTTGTGTTGATGAGGGCGGTTTTGGGGTGGTTGACGGCATAGCCGGTTGTCGAGTAGGAGATTTTTCCATCGGCAGGTATCCATCCGCTGACTTTCTCAGGGGCTTTCACCGTTTGCAGTTGTAGATTGTCCAGGTAGTAGATAGCTGAATCTCCTGTTGTCCGGTCTTTGCCTTTGAGGGCTGTGCTGAAGGTGATGGACATCACCTTGTCGCGCTGATACTCGTCTATTTCGAGGAAGCATTGGTTCCACTCCTTATTAATAAGGTTAATGAGGTGTGAACCCGAAGGCTGATTATATCCTTTCTTGGCAGGAGTATCTGCATTGCGAAACGTGAGGTTCATGTTGACGATGCGCGCGCCGTCGCAATCGGGATAGATGGAGAATACGATGCGGTTGTACTTCTCCAGATTGGCGCCGTCTAGATGATAGGTAACACTGCTGTTTCCGTAGGTGGCATAGTCTGGGTCGGAAGGAGAGCCGGTCGCCCTTTTCCCGGTGAATGTGGGGAATTGCAGTTTGATGCTGCCTTTGCCGGAAACGGTCTTTTCCGTACTGAAGGACATGCTTCCTGCGCCGGAATGACTCCATCCCTCTGTACCTGCCGAGCGGGTGAGAGGAGCGCTTTGCAAGACCTCTTTTTTCCAGCCGTTGGCTTCGGAAGAGTTTTCAATATCCAGGGGTAGGGGTTGATGTATCAGTCCGCTTTCGTGGAGCTGCCGTTCCAGTTCGGGGTCTTGGGTCAGGCAGGTTTGCCCGTATGCGGCAATACTGCCGAGAGATAAAAGGTATAAAAATAATAATGTCTTTCTCATGTTGATGTCAACCTTTGGTTTCGGTTGCAATGTTAGCCATTATTAGGCAGAAGGAGGTTTGAAAACTGCCATAAAAGCTTTAAAAGCTATCCGAAGTAGAGGAAATATGAATTTCGGTAGATGTATAATCCCTATGATGTACGACTTATAATGCCAAAGAAAATACTAAAATCGTATTTTCATAACAGAAGAAAATTGTAACTTTGCGAAGTTATGTCACAATGTTAACCTATGATGCGTATCTTGATTTTAATAATAATGCTGTTGCCATGTTCGCTTGGTATGTATGCATCTGCAATAGATAGCCTTTTGTCTGTTCTGGATAAGACTATCGTGATGCGTAGACAATACGAGGAAGAAAAAGAACGGTATATCTCTTTGATAAAGGATGAGTTGAATCAAGGGAAGCTTACTGACATGGAACGTTATCTGATACAAAATCGTCTTTTTGCCGAATATAATTCTTATATCAGTGATTCTGCGTTGCATTATATAAATGAAAATATTCTTATTGCCACACGACTAAATAATAGGCAATGGATAAATAGTTCTATATTAAATAAAGTACATATTCTAAATACTTCGGGCCTTTTTGTTGAAGCAATGGAATTACTGAAATCGCTTCCTCGTAACACGTTGGAGGGTGAAAATATAGTGGACTATTATGTCTGTTTTGAAAACCTATATCTCTATCAGGCAGAGTATGCCACTGATCGGAACTACGTGAACAATTATCTTCGGATAGCAAATTTGTATAGGGATTCTATAATCAGCCTAGTACCGGAAGATACTTATAGATATGTAGTCGTGCATGCACCCCAGCTCATTGACCAGGGAAAAAGTCAGGAGGCTATATGTTTATTGAAGAATTTTTTACCTCGGTTGAAATCCAATACGCGTGAGTATGCAGTAGCTACTTCAATTCTGGCTTTTGCTTATCATGTCGTAGGGAACAAGCAAAAAGAAATGGAAGCACGTATTAGCAGTGCCATTGCTGACATTAGGGCAGTGGTGAAAGAAAATTATTCTTTGTGCGCATTGGCGGAATTACTTTATGGAATGGGCGATTTGGAACGTGCTAATCACTATATCAAGATTAGTATGGAAGATGCTAATTATTATACCACTCGGTTGCGTAGTTCGCAGACTTCCAGGATGCTTCCACTCATAGATCGTGCTTATCAGCAGGAAAAGGAAATACAGCAACAGCGGCAGAGAATGTTTGTTACAGGCATCTGTATCCTTTCTGGTTTCCTTCTATTGACAGTACTCTGTGTGCTATGGCAAATGAAAAAATTGTCTTATGCCCGTAAAGAAGTTGTTGCTGCCAATTCCCAATTGAGTATATTGAATAGTGAATTGAAGAAGCTGAACAAGTCTCAACATGAGGCTAATGAACGATTATTGCATACTAATCAGACTCTTACGGAAGCCAACCACATTAAGGAAGAGTATTTGGGACGTTTCCTCAGTTTAAGTTCCTCCTATATAAGTAAGATGGAAGAATATCGCCGCATGTTGAACAAGCAGGCTGCTGCCGGTAAACTTGAGGAGTTATATCGTACATTGAAGTCCGGCCGTTTCATAAATCAAGAGTTGAAAGAGTTCTATCACAATTTCGATGTATCTTTTCTTAAGATATTCCCTAACTTTGTAGAAGAATTTAATCGTTTGTTGCCAGTTGAAGAACAATTGCATCCTAAAAATGAAGAATTGCTTGTTACCGAACTGCGTATATTTGCACTGATTCGTTTAGGTATTACAGACAGTGCGTGTATTGCAGAATTTTTGCGTTATTCCATAACTACCATCTATACTTATCGTTCCAAGCTAAAAAACAAGTCTCTTTGTAAAGAGGACTTTGAAGAACGAGTGATGAAAATAACTTCTTTTTGATTTTATCCTCCTTTTGAGGCTTTCTTCTGCCTTAAAAAGTTTAGAAATGATTTAGAAATTAGTAGCAATAGCATTTTTGTAATGCGTTGTTTTATAGTTGATTGCCTGTTGCAGGACTTTAGATTTTTATCTCAGCCCAAATCGTGCGTTTGTTTTGATAATACATTTGCATCAATCTATTTATTGTTTAACTAATTTCTAATAAGATGAAAAAGAAAAGTCTAAAGAGATGCCTTAAAAAGCGCATGATCCTTTTGCTGGGTTTTCTTATGATGACTGGTGTTGTTGCACAACAACTTCAGGTACAAGGAAAGGTGACCGATGCTACGGGTGAAGGTCTTATCGGTGCAAGTGTATTGGTAAAGGGTACAACTTCGGGGGTGATAACTGACATTGACGGTAACTATGTGTTATCGAATGTCAATCCTGATGCAATACTTATTTTTTCTTATGTAGGTTACCAAACGCAGGAACTGAACGTATCCGGTAGAAATAAGATTGATGTTGTCTTGCATGATGACCAGCAGGTGTTGGAAGAAGTTGTAGTAGTGGGTTACGGCTCATTGAGTAAAAAAGAAGTTTCCAGTTCCATTGTACAAGTGGATAAGAAAAATTTTAATTTGGGGGCTATGAATAACCCGATGGAAATGGTATCGGGAAAAGTCGCGGGCTTGAATGTCAATACGCAGGCAGCTGCCAATCCTAACTCCAGTTCTTCATTACAAGTACGTGGTGCAACATCTGTTTCTGCAAGTAATAGTCCTTTGGTTGTCATAGATGGTGTGGCAGGTGGCGATATCCGTAACATCGCTGCACAGGATATTGAATCTATTACGGTATTGAAAGATGCGGGTTCAGCTGCTATTTACGGAACGCGAGGTGCTAATGGTGTGATTTTGGTTACAACGAAACGTGGCTCGGGTGAAGCAGGAAAAACGGTAGTTACATATGACAGTTACATCGCTTTTAATGTAGCCAAGCCCTCTCCGGATATTCTGTCGGCTGATGAATTCCGTCGTTCGAGACGAGGTACAGACTATGGAGCCGACACTGACTGGTATGGATTGATTACTCGTGATGTAGCATACGACACAAACCAATATATATCTATTGATGGTAGCACAAAGAATGGTTTCTATGGTGCTTCCTTCAATTACAAAAGTGCCAATGGACTTGACATCGTGAGTGGTCGTGAAGAATTTGGAGGTCGTTTTTCTATGGAACAGCGTGTACTGGAGAATCGCTTACAATTCAACGGTTCGTTGAGTGCACGTCGTGTAAATGAAACCTGGGGAAATGATGGTTTCTTCGATAGGGCACTCACAATGAATCCTACAATGCCGGTATATAATGCAGACGGTTCGTATTATCAGCCTACTTCTCCTACGGGTGCAACCAATCCGGTTGCGGAGCTTGCTTTGAGAGATAACAACGGCCAGCGTATGTATTTGTTGGGTACGGCTGAGGCTAAACTGAATATTTTGCAGACAGAAAAGCATTTGTTGAATACAACATTAAGTTACTCATTGCATTACAATGACATGAAGCAACAATATTATGCTTCGTCTGCCGGTTCGGAGTCCTATTGGAATGGTTATAAAGGACGTGCGGAAATGAAGTATCAGAAATGGTACACCAATCGATTGGAGTGGTTGGGAAATTATGCACTGAACTTGGGCGACCACAATATTAAGGCTGTAGTGGGCTATACTTATGAGAAGTCTATCTGGGAACAGATTGGTGGTAGTAACAACGACTTCTCTTTTGATAATACGAAATATTGGGATTTGGGTAGTGGCTCTTATCTGAAGGATGGTTTGGCAAGTTTATATAGCGGTCGCTCTGAATCGACACTTATTGGCTTCTTTGGTCGGTTGAACTATAATTGGAAGGATATGCTTTTTGCATCGGCTTCGTTGCGCTATGAAGGCTCTTCCAAATTTGGTGCTAACCAAAAGTGGGGGTACTTCCCAGCAGCTTCTTTGGCTTGGGAAATGATGGAGATGGGCTTTATGAAGAATACCCGGAAAGTGTTGACCAGTTTGAAACCACGTGTTTCTTTCGGTATTACCGGTCGTTCGGATTTTGATGCTTATAAATCACTTTCTACTTATAATACCAATGGTAGTTATCTCTTTGACGGGCGTTGGGTAACGGGTTATGCTCCCTCTAGTAATGCTAATCCGGATTTGGCTTGGGAAAAGAGCGTTGCGATTAATCTGGGTGTTGACTTTGTTCTATGGAATCGTTTACGTGGTTCAGTGGAGTATTTTGACCGTAGTTCTAAAGACTTGCTTTATACGTACACGGCACCTCAACCGCCTTTTGTCTATTCCACTATTTTGGTTAACGTTGGAACAACGAAAAATACCGGTATAGAAGTATCTTTGGATGGTGATATCCTTACTAAAACAGCAGTGAAGTGGACGAGCGGAATCAATTATTCTTATGGAAAGACTAAGTTGACCAAACTTTCTAACGATATTTACAAGGCATCTTATCTCGACCTTTACTTAAAACCGGGAACTGGTTCCAGCGAATATTTCTTCCGTGTGCAGGAAGGGGGAGAGATAGGGCAGTTCTACGGTTATGAATATGCAGGTGTTGACGAAAATGGCAATATGCTTATTTTGAATGATAAAGATGAGCAAATACCTATTTCTCAGGCTGATGCCAAGTATAAACGTTATATTGGCAATGGTGCTCCCAAGCACTTCTTGTCTTGGAGTAACAACCTGACTTGGAAAAACTTTGATTTGAGTGTATTCTTCCGCGGTACATTCGGTTTTGATGTATTCAACATGCGTAAATATGGTATGGGGCTTCAGGGATGTGGTACAGATAATGTTCTTCGCTCTGCGTATCTGGAAGATAAGAATATCCGTACCGGTGGTGGAGTAATATCTTCCTATTTCCTGGAGGATGGTAGCTTCATAAAACTGGAAAATGTAACCTTGGGATATAATTTTACTCCTAAGAACCGTAAGTTACTGGATAATATGCGCATATATCTGTCTGCCAAGAATCTGTTTACCTTGACCGGATACTCAGGTAATGACCCTTCAATTATAGACGTGAATGGTATCCAGCCGGGAGTAGATAGTAATAGTGCTTATCCTACAGCAACTCAATTGAGTTTAGGTGTGACTCTTCGCTTTAAATAAATGAGAAACAAATTATTAAAAATATGAAAGATATGAAATATATAAAATGTCGTTGGTTATTGGCGATGATTATGTCATGTTCACTTTTCTCTTGTACTAATTTGGACGAGGAAGTGTTCGATCGTGTGGATGCCGGAATTTATTATCAAGATGAGACGAGTGTTCAGGGGGCAGTGGCAGCCATCTATTCAAAAGCTGCATATAGTTATTTGGAATACTTCTGGTATTTGCAGGAGTTTTCTGCCGACCAGGTGGCATGGCGCAGTTGGAACGGTGGACTTTGGGGATGGGATGAGGCATTGAAGTTTGCTTTGTCTTCACATACCTGGACGTCAGAATCAACCATTATTCGCCAAACTTGGGAGAATGCGTGGACTACTATTGGGCTTTGCAATACGCTTATTACAGATTTGCAGGCAATCAGCCCCGCATCTATACGCATGACTGAGGATGCTTTGAATAGTTATATTGCCGAAGTACGTACCCTGCGTGCTTGGGCATACTACAATATCTTTGAGATTTGGGGTGGAGCACTTCCCTTGAACATTTCTTCGGGTGCGGAAATCCCTGGTTCTGCAGATACTGATTTTGATAAGGGGTGCAAGATTATCTACGATTTTATCAGTCAGGAATTGGATGAGTCAGTTACAGATCTTATGAAAGAAGATGGTTCTGGAAAGACTCGTAACCGCATGAACCAAGCTGCCAATCGTATGATTAAGATGCGCTTGTTGCTGAATTCTGAGGTGTTTATCAAACAAAACAGTTATAATGAGTGTGCCACTCTTTGCCAAAATATTCTGAATGGCGATTATGGTACTTACAGTATTACCGATGACTATCGTGATATTTATTCGATAAACAATGTAGAATGTCCGGAAGTTGTAATGGCATTGGCGATGGAAGTCGGTCAGGTCAATACCGGTTGGATGCGTAACATGCCTTTCATGCCTTACAATTGTTGGGATTACTTTGGAGGTACATACAGCCAGAGCGGATGGAATTGTGTATGTTTGGCACCTTCATGGGATAATTCTGGAAATGTACAGCCGTATGGTGGTACTGACAATCCTAAGAGCTTTCTTACCGACTACGGTGATAAGTTAGGTGCAGTTTATGAACGTTTCCACGATAAAGATATCCGTAAGCAGAACTATGTGTATAATGAAACAACAGGAAATTATCAAGGCATTTTCTTGAAAGGGGCTATTAAAGCCAACTATGGTAAGGGTGCAGCTTTGAAAGCAGATGCCGACCGTGACGGTCAGGATTTGGTTTATGTGGACCAGGTGGGTACGTTCCTTAATTTAGGACGTAATCTGGAGACTGTCATGTCACCTCGCTGGGGTGAAACGAATTCAGGTGTCCGTTTGGTAAGATATCCGGTTTATCCGGAGAGTGCAGGCATTGATTTCCAAAATATCGATGAGGTGGAATTCCGTTTGAGTGAAGTGGTCTATACTCTTGCTGAATGTAAAATGCGTGCAGGTGATACGGAAGGTGCTAAAGAACTGGTATATAGAGTTAAAACACGCTATTTTACAGATAAATCGGCTCTCGAACAGCCCGGTCCTGGTTTTACATCCTTTGATATGGATTGGATGTTGAGTGAATGGGGACTTGAATTCTTGGGAGAGGGGCGTCGTCGTCGTACAGACTTGCGTCGTTTCGATAAGTTTACGCAAGGACAATGGTGGTTCTTTGGCCGTGCCACGGACGACGGTTTAAGCTATCCGGCTAAACGTGACCGCAAATACGAGTGGTATCCCTTGCCCCAGTCTGCCCTTATGGTAAATCCGGGACTGGTACAGAATCCTAATTATTAATCATCCTATAATAATAGTAACAATGAAAAAATATATATGTAATCCGCTATGGCTTTTGTTGCTTTTTGTAGCTTTCATCAGTAGTTGTGACAAGGAGGAAATTGTGTTTGACCATGAGTTGCCGCAATTTGAACTTCGTAGCGATGCTATCTTACTGGAGGTGATTATGCCCCAAGGAACTGGTGCCGATGAAATAATTTATATTGCAGGCGATTTCAATGGAGGGCAGGATGCTGCTTCCGGAGACCTTAAGTGGCAGATGGAGAAAGCTGCAAACAATGATGTTAAATGGGGCATATACCTCTATCCGGAAGATTTTGTTAATGGAAAGACACTTGCCGATGGCTTTTATTTCGTTTCTAAGACACAAGGCATAGAGCGTACTTTGCAGAATGGGGATGCTTTGCATCAAATTTCGGCTAAGGTAGGTACTCGCACTGATATAACGGTAACCCGCTGGAATGCTTATTTTGAGGAGCCGGAAGACCCAAGTGAAGTGACCCATGACGGTTATGCTGTGTTCGTGATGGACAATACGGGTTGGGATGCACTGACACTTTATGCGTGGGGAAATGATTTGCCGGAACTTTTTGGAGGTTGGCCCGGTATTTCACCTACTGGTAGCGTTGAGATAAAAGGAATTACCTATAAATACTTCGATACTGGTGAAGCAAATAAGGGATTGGTTTACAATTTGATATTTAACGATAATGGAGTAGGTTCACAATTTGACGGACCACAGAACTTTACTCTTGACCGTGACATATATTTGGAAATCACAGAAAGCGGTTGGACGGAAATAGATCCGGATGCAGTGGTCATCCATGATGGTTATGCCATATTTATTGAAGACCAGTCCGGATGGGCAGAAACAACCATATATGCGTGGGGAAATGATATACCGGAACTCTTTGGCAGTTGGCCAGGAATATTACCAACCGGTAGTGTTGAGATAAAAGGTGTCACGTATAATTATTACGATACTGGTGAAGCAAATAAGGGATTGACTTACAATCTGATAATGAATAATAACAATGGAGGCTCACAATTTGACCTCGCAGCAGTGACGCTTGATCGAGATTATTATTTCCGTATTACGGACATAGCTGGTGAGGAGATTGACCCTAACAATCCGGACGGAGACTCTGAACCGGAATCTGAAGCGGCTTTTGTTTCTAATCAGAATAATTTCTTGAAATGAGTTTTGTATAGTAATAAAGATGTTAAATGACCTATTGGCGGAATGAGATTGGGGATAGGATATCTCTTTTCAATCTTGCGGATATATGTCCCAAGGGGGTGTGTCAAAATCCACCACAGATTACACGGATTAACACAGAATGAGCTTAATCTACTGATAATCAAAGATGCTTATCTGTGCAAGTCTGTGTAATCTGTGGTGAATACCAGTTTCGACACACCCTCTTGGGAAGAAGTTATCTCTTAGCTCTTTTGGTTTTTAGTATTGGCTTCCGGGATTTTTAGTATTAAGTCTTAGTATCTTTTCTGCCAATGCCCATCACTGGAGAGTTTGGATGCTCCTTTTGCAGATATCAGTTCCGCCAATGAGTATAAGTATAGATAAAAAGTAGAAATATGAAAAAAGTAATAATTGCGACACTGCTCTTTACGATGCTACATTCTTGTATGGGGTGTAGTGATAGTCAGAGTGACATGGAACCGATTCCCGTCCCACAGGAAGAATACATGGCTTCGGATATGGTGATTTATGAGGCAAATCCCCGCATTTTTGCCGAAGAAAATGCGTTCTCTGCCATCAAAGCAGAGCTTGACCGTATTCAAAGCCTGGGGACTACCGTGCTTTGGCTGATGCCTGTAAATGAGCCGGGAGTACTGAAAAGTGTGAATTCACCTTATTGTATAAAGGATTATAAAAAGCTGAATACACGTTACGGAACAAAAAAAGACTTGAAAGAACTGGTAGATGCTGCCCATGCCAAAGGAATGAAAGTGATTCTTGACTGGGTTGCCAACCATACTTCGTGGGACAATGCTTGGGTGACTGAGCATCCGGATTGGTATACACAGGATGCAAATGGCAATGTGGTACAACCTCAAGAACAGCCTTGGGCAGATGTTGCTGACTTGAATTTTGACAACGAAACCATGCAGCAAGCCATGATTGATGCCATGAAGTATTGGGTAACAGAAATTGGTATTGATGGATACCGTTGTGATTATGCCGAGGGGGTACCAGATGCTTTCTGGAAGAAAGCAATCGCCGAGCTCCGTACACTTGACAATAATTTGCTGATGCTTGCCGAAGGCGGAAAAACGTCTTTAATGAACAATGGTTTCAATCTGCTCTACGGCTGGAACTTCCATAGTAAACTGAAAGACTATTATGCCGGTAAATGCTCACTTACTGACCTTTATGCTATGAATACTTCCGAATTGGAGGGAATGCCGAAGGGTACGTTACGGTTACGCTATTCTACTAATCATGACCAGGCAAGTGAGGCTTCACCGATAGAATGTTATGGCGGTGAGCGTGGTGCCATGTCTGCTTTTGTATTGACGACTATGCTCGAGGGGATACCTCTTATTTATAGTTCGCAGGAAGTAGCCTATCCGCGGTCACTTAACTTTTTCAATTACGGAGTTATAGACTTGAAGTCCAATGAAGTCTTTGCGCAAGAGATGGCAGAAATCATCAGAGCCTATAAAGCTACGAGCAGTGTACGTGGTGGTGAACTGGAAGTTTATACTACCGGAGATGTCGCTTCATTTTATCGGGCAGCAGGCAGTCATGGCATGTTGGTCATGGTGAATACCGCCAATGAGTCTGTACAAGTGAAAGTACCTATGGAGCATGCTGGCAAGACCATGACCGATGTGATTGCCGGTGTGGATGTGAAGTTGCCTACAGTAATGACGATGGAACCTTATCAATATTTTATATATCAACAATAACGGATGTACATGAAACATGTATTATTAACAGTTGTATTTCTGGGAATTGCTTGTGTGGCGATGGCACACGAATTGTTATCTCCCAATGGGAATCTGAAACTCAATGTTGTGCTTGATTCCGAGGGGGTGCCGGTCTATAGCTTATATTACAAAGGAGAGCCGGTTGTAGAACCTTCTGCTTTGGGAATACTTATGGAAGAAGCGGATTTGTCAAATGGCTTCCGGATTCTTGATGCAACAAATTCTACTTTTGATGAAACCTGGATGCCTGTATGGGGAGAGTATGAAAAAGTCCGTAACCATTACAATGAACTTACTGTCACTCTCTCACAACCGGCAAAGCACGACCGTATGATGATTGTACGTTTTCGATTGTTTGACGATGGACTCGGATTCCGTTATGAGTTGCCGGAGCAGAAAACCATGAATTATCTGACGGTAAAAGACGAACTGACGGAATTCAATCTGACCGGTAATCATACACTCTATTGCATTCCCGGTGATTATGATACGAATGAGTTTGCCTATACTACTGCGGCCATTTCCGAAGTGCGCGAAGCTATGGAACGTAATCTACGTAAAAAAGGATATGAAGCTAAAGCGACTTCATTCACAGTACAAACACCCCTTATGATAAAGACTACCGAAGGACTTTATATCAATATTCATGAAGCTGCCTTGGTAGATTATTCTGCCATGTTGCTGAATGTGGATGATAAAGAGTTTAACTTTTCTGCTCATCTTACTCCCGATAAATTAGGAAAGAAAGGATATCTGCAATTACCGTTGCATACCCCGTGGCGTACAATTATGGTTAGTGACGATGCACGTAGCATCCTTGCTTCTCAGTTGATTCTTAATCTGAATGAACCTTGTAAGCTGGAAGATACTTCTTGGATTAAGCCACAGAAATTTATCGGTGTCTGGTGGGAGATGTTTACTGGTGGAGGAGGTACATGGGCATATAGCGACTATTATAAGGCTAAACCCGGCATAACCGACTATTCAAAGTTAACTCCTAATGGACATCATCCGGCCAATACTGAACATGTGAAAGAGTACATAGACTTTGCGGCGGAGAATGGTATTGATGCGGTATTGGTTGAGGGTTGGAATGAAGGTTGGGAAGATTGGGCATCCTATCGTAAGGAGCGTCAGTTCCTTTTTGACAAACCTTATCCGGACTTTGATGTTGCGGTACTACATGCCTATGCCAAATCAAAGGGGGTAAAGATTATCATGCATCATGAGACGGCTGCTAATGCTGCCGATTATGAGCGGCAGCTGGATGTAGCCTTTCAATTTATGGTAGATAATGGCTATAATTCTGTAAAGACAGGATATGTGGGCTCAATCATTCCCCGTAGTGAATATCATTCCTCACAATGGATGAACAATCATTATATACATGTGGTGAAGCGTGCTGCTGATTATAAGATTATGGTAGATAGTCACGAGGCTGTTCGTCCCACCGGCTTGTGTCGGACCTGGCCCAACTGGGTAGCGCAAGAATCTGCCCGTGGTGGTGAGTTTGAATCTATGGGGGGCAATGATCCGGATCATACTTGTATCTTGCCGTTTACTCGGTTGAAGGGTGGTCCGATGGATTACACTCCTGGTATTTTCCAGACAAAACTTTCGTATTATAATAGTTCGAAACCTAAAGGTCAGGCGGGTACTACATTGGTAAAACAATTGGCTCTATATGTAACGATGCCCTCTCCGTTACAGATGGCAGCAGACCTGCCGGATAATTATCGCCGTTTTCCCGATGCGTTTCAATTTATTAAGGATGTAGCGGTGGATTGGAGCAATTCTTGGTATTTGGAAGCCGAACCGGGTG